>Ga0187827_10003066_pt1 | contig 22047 bp, 17 predicted proteins | sample ETNtaG_39_FD_167969 | JGI IMG/M metagenome (GOLD analysis project Ga0187827, IMG submission 167969) | Marine microbial and viral communities from oxygen minimum zone, Eastern Pacific Ocean - ETNP2014_SV_150_PacBio MetaG (Illumina Assembly) | ecosystem: Environmental > Aquatic > Marine > Hypoxic... | reverse complement strand
GCATTCGAAGACTCAACCATTCGTTTTGATAGATTGGCGTGAAGATCGAGGGTGCCAATGATAGGTTTGTTGGCTCCTATCTTTTTCCTCAATTCACTCAGCCAATAGCCATCCGCGTCGGGATATTCTTCACTGACGGTTGCACCATGTGGTGCCACCAGGTAACCATCAAGGGGCCCGGTCTCTTCAACAAGCAGGAACATCCGTTCCATGAGTTGATTAAATGCTTGCTTTCTGATTGTTCCATAAGGCAGCGCGCGGGCTGCAAATATCGGGACCGCTTCGATGCCTGCCGCGTCAAGCCCTTCCAGGAAGCCTCCTACTTCATGATGCGCATCAACCATATTTTGACGGATTTCACTGCCTTCCAATAAAAGATCTTCCTCAAAATGATAGAACTCGGTTTTTTTGTTGAGAAAGGTATTCGATTCTTGCATCAGACAGAGAATTCCTACACGCATGGGACTACTTCTCAGAGAATTCCGTGATCCGCAAAGATCTGTTCCAGGGTCTGCCCTTTTTGGAGGTTCTGACGGACGACATTTTCCTGGGATACCTTTTGAAATGCCTTCTCAAGCACAGATTCCACATGTTCCCCAGGCACAATAACCACCCCGTCAACATCACCAAAAATCAGATCTCCTGATATAATGTTCACCCCTTGAATTTTTCCTGGAACATCACACCACATAAGTTTTCCCCGAAATTTTGTATCCAGAGGACTGATGTTTCCTGCATAGACTGGAAATCCCATCTGACGAATCATTCGAACATCTCTGACAGAACCGTCTGTTATACAACCGCCTGCCTTGAGATAAGTGGCTCGTGTCGAGAGCAGTTCTCCCCATGGAGCAATGTGTTTTAGCCCATGACAAATAAGGACTGGAACCTCATCCGGCTTCAAACTGTCGACCAGTTTCAGTTCATGCTCATATACATTCACTGTCTCATCGTCATGGTATATAGGGAAATAGAGACCAACCCTCGCCCATCCGCAAAGGACCTTCGATTCATCAATGGGAGAAATCCCCGGTTCCAATACTTGATTCAACATATCCATCGAATCCATAATATCTGATATTACAGCAGTATACAGTTTAGTTTTACAGTCAGAAAAATTTATATTATTCATTAAATTGATGTAGAAATAATTGATTTTAAAAAAAATGATATTAAATTATAAATAATACATAATTGAAAAAATTTAAAATGTCAAATATTCTAAAAATAGGTTCGGCACAATCTGGTCCAGTAAAAAGATCTGATAAAAAAAGTGATGTTGTTGAAAGATTGATCATTCTATTAAAAGAAGGTTATGAACAAGGATGTGATTTGGTCGTTTTTACGGAGTGTGCTTTAACACCATTTTTCCCGCACTGGTGGATAGAAGATATAACTGAACTTGAAAGTTATTTTGAAAGATATATGCCAAACAAAGAAGTATATTCTTTATTTAATGAAGCAAAATACCTTGGCATAGCTTTTCATTTGGGATATGCAGAATTAGATTTTGTTAATGAGAAGAAGAGTTATTACAATAGCAGCATTTTAGTGGATAATAAAGGAATTATTATTGGTAAGTACAGAAAAATTCATTTGCCTGGACATTATGATTTTAGACCGTTAAACAAATTTCAGAATTTAGAAATAAATTATTTTAATACTGGAAATCTTGGATTTAATGTTTTTACATTATATGATGCAAAAATAGGATTGTGTCTTTGTAACGACAGACGTTGGCCGGAAACATTTAGAACCTTGGCGTTGTTAGGTGCCGAAATCATATTACTTGGATATAATACACCACTTGAATGCCCAGATTTTTCAGATATAAATCAATTTGTATCTATGCATAATTTATTGTGCCTTCAGGCAGGTGCATATCAAAACAGTGTATGGATTGTATCAGCAGCTAAAGCAGGCTTAGAAGAAGGAGTAAAACAACTCGGAGAATCAACAATTATTTCACCAACTGGAGAAGTTAAAGTAATGTCAAAAACATTAGAGGATGAACTTATTGTCCATGAATGTGATTTGGGTATTGGGGATAAATATAGAAGTGAAATATTTGATTTTGAAAATAGGAGAAAGCCTGATAATTATAAAATATATTAGAGATAAAAGAAATAAATTGAAAAATATGTATAATATAAGAGGATGATTTATCTGGTAAAACCTCCAAAACAATTAAAATAAATAGGGTTTAGATGTTCAAGGATTGTTTTTACTGTGTTATTAGCAGGACCGTAAACGGTTATTTTTTTTGGCGTTGCTAATTTTAATAATTCAGGTAAAAGAGGAGATATGTTATCCATATGCATAATTAAAGCCTCAGAATTTAAATATCGATTATAATAATGAGCCAATTTTTTATCTGGACTCAACTAAAATTCATAAGCCATTGTGTTGGTTTCAATGTTTTTAACTAGAGATGAAGCATTTGTTATCCATTTTGTTAAATCATCTAATTTTCCTTTTTTTATTTTTGCTTCAACGATCCAAGAAATGTTTTTAGTCATATTAATCCATTTTAGAATAATTATAAGATATATGTTAATTTATTAATTCAAAAACAGCTTCAATTTCAACTGCAACTCCAGTAGGTAATTGAGCAAATCCTACAGCACTTCTAGCATGATAACCGTGATTATCTATTCCAAATATTTCATGATATAAATCTGAGGCGCCATTTATAACGAGGTGTTGTTCTGTAAAATCTAAAGTAGAATTAACCATACCAAATAATTTTAATACTTTAATATTATTAAGACTTCCTACTTTTTGATGCAAAGACTGAAGAATCCATATAGCACACTCTTTAGCTGCAATATATCCTTGATCAATGTTTAAATCGTCACCAAGTTTTCCTTTAATTTTTGAAACATGCCCTGAAGTTAAGAATAAATTTCCATGATTTACAACCATGTTCAAATATCCTTTTTCAAAATTGTCATTAAATACAATACCAAGTTCTCTTGCTTTACTTTCTGGATTCATTATATTTTTTTTGAGATGTTTGTTAGATTAATTATTTCAAGTATAACATATAATAAATTATTTTGTTTAGATTAAAAAATATTTTTTAAAGACTGAGGAAGCCCATTAGAGTGTATTCTGTTATGTTTCCCAGATTTAATCATACATTTTAGTGATTCCGGATCTTTGAATCCGGATCCAGTAATTAAACAAACTATATTATCATTAATTTCAACCTCTTTGTTTTCAACTGCTCTAAAAAGCCCCGCCACAGATGTTGCTCCAGCGGGCTCACAAAATATCCCTTCTTTTGAAGCAAGTGATTGTTGAATTTTAAATATTTTAGTATCACTCACTAAATGACCTATGCCATTGTAATATATTAATTTTTTTATAACCGCATTTGCATCGATAAGATTTGGAACTTGCAAACCACTTATTTTAGTTTTACTTTTATTTATCTTATTGTTAATTATTTTATTTCTAATAGAAGATGCCATTGTATCATTACCTGATGGTTGAACGCAATGTATTCGAGGAAAACACCTTATTTTACCACAATTTTTTAACTTTTCAAAACCATTTGCTATAGCAAGTATTAGACCGCCACCTCCTGCGGGTACAAAAACATGATCAATTTCATTAATTGTTTCTACAAGTTCGTCAGATATATATTCAACTCCTGACATACCATATGGTGAGTATTTATATGCGCTAATTTGTAATGAAATATTTCCTTCTTCAGAAATAGCTTTGATAGTATCGAATGTTTTTTCAGTGATTTTAGTATCTTTTCCAAAATCATGAATTTCAAACAATTCCGCACCATAAGATAGCATTTGATTTGTTTTTGAAGAAGTTATACCATCTACTACTAAAATTATACATCTGATACCAGATGCTGCGCAATATGCTGAAAGAGATGCCCCAGCATTACCACTTGAAGTGGCAAAACAGATTGACTTGCCATGTTTTTGCATATCTAAAACTGCGGATGATGCAAAGCGATCTTTGTAGGAACCAGTAGGGTTTAGATTCTCTAATTTAAAATAAAGATTTTTTAATCCTAATGTATCTCCTAAATATTTTGATTCTATAAGAGGCGTATTGCCTTCACCTAAATAAGCCATATTATTTTACATTCGTATAGAATTATTTTTTTAGATTTGATAATTTTACTGGATTCAATTTTAAAATATGATGAATTATTTTTTTAAATAAAACAAATATATAATATTTTTTTTGTTCAATAATCAAGCAAATATTCAAAATGGAAAAAATAGTTGATGCTGTGGTAATAGGCGGGGGAATAATGGGGGTAAGTGTAGCTCACTTCCTATCAAAGAAAAAAATGGGTAAGGTTATTTTACTAGAAAAAAAGCACTTGGCATCCGAAAGCACTGGCAGTTCAGCAGCAAACATAAGAAGCGCATATTCTAATTCTTTGACAATTAAATTGGCATTAAGATCATTAGACATGTTTGAAAATGATGAAGATGAACTTGGAGGAGACACAGGTTTTTGTCGTACAGGCATGATGGCATTATTAGGAGAAAAACATCTTAAATCTGGATTAATGGTGCTTGAACAAGAGAAAGCTTTAAATACAGGTACAAAACAAATTACAATAGAGGAAGCTAAAGAACTTGCGCCAAATTTTAATTTTGATGGATTGATTACCGCTACATATCAACCTAGAGCAGGATATGCTGACCCAGTACTAACTACGAGAACTCTTGCTGACAGTGCTATTAACAAATGGGGTTTAAAGGTATATGAAGGATTATCTGCAACAGGAATTGAAATAAAAAAGAAAAAAATAACTGGTGTTCAAACTGAAAAAGGTTTAATCAAAACTCCTATCCTAATCAATGCTGCTGGGCCATGGGGACACCTAGTTGGAACTTGGGCCATGAAAAATCATTCTATTCGCTGGAGCAAAGAAGGAGACCTTGTATTAAAATTACCAAAATACTTTGGAACTTTCCCTATTATTGCTGATCCTATTTGTAGGATATATTTTAGGCCTCATAAAGATAATATGTTGTTAGTTGGACGTGATTATCCAAAAGAAATTGAACCATTGGATATTGAAAATTATGATACTGGATTAGACAATAAAACTTATTCAAAAATTGTGGATGGATTGTATAAAAGAATACCTACTGCTCGATATGGCAAATACGACCATGGGTGGTCCTCTATATATACGATATCAGACGATTGGCATCCACTAGTTGGACCTGAAAAAGATTTTGAAGGTTACTTTACTTGTTTTGCTGGAAGTGGGCATAGTTTTAAACTTGGACCTCCTATTGGAGAAGCACTTGCAGACATAATTTTAGGAATTAACCCAAAGATCAATATATTTGATTTACGGCCAGATCGTTTTGAAGATGGAGAATCATTCTCTTCTGCCTGGGGTAGTGGCAATCGTGCATAATTCATTTGTTGAATCAGTTTTTATATTTTTTATCTAAAATAAAGGGCTTAAATGAATATCGGAATAGCACAAATTATACAAGAATCTAATACTTTTTCTCCATTTAAAACGCAGTTAAAAGAATTTTATCATCAATATTATTATTTAGGAAAAGATATTTATAGTGGTTTTAAAAATACAAAACTTGAACTTAATGGGATGCTTGATGTGTTAAATGATAATAATATGAAACATATTCCGTTATTAGCTACTCATGGATCTTGTTCAGGCCCTCTAACTAGAGAATGCTTCAATAGTATATTGAATGATTTAAAAAAGTTAATATTAGATGCACCTATGCTTAATGGATTATTATTAGCATTACATGGTAGTCTTTCAATAGAAGATGAGCCAGATGGAGAAAGTGAGATTCTAGAATTTTTACAAAAACTTGTTTCATGTAATATTCCAATAGGTGTTTCATTAGATTTACATGGACATATTACGGAAAGAATGATTAAACAAAATGTTTTCTATGTGGGTTACAAAACCTATCCACATATAGATATGTATGAAACGGGTAAAAAAACTGCAAATTTATTAGTATCAACACTTAAAAAAGAAATTCATCCAAAGATGACATTATCGAAACTACCACTAATTATAAGCCCTGTAATTGGAAGTACTGATGAAGGTCCAATGAAAACAATATATGATACTTTTATAAATTTGGAAAATAATCATGACATTTTAGATGTATCGTGTTTTATGGTGCAACCGTGGCTAGATTATAATGATTTAGGATTTGCAACATTAGTATGTTCAAATAACAACCAGGATAAAGCAAAAATCATTACAGACTCAATTTGTGACCAGGTATGGAACATCAGGAATAAATTAATTCCTAATTTAATTCCACTGGATGATTCAATCAAGTCGGGTTTATCACGTAATGGAACAACAGTGATAAGTGATTGTGGTGATGCACCAAGCGGAGGAAGTGCAGGTGATAATCCAACTGTTCTAAAGAAATTGTTAGATCTTGGACTAGATAAATCAGATAAAAACATATATTTGACACTAGTGGATCCAAGAGCTGCAAAAGCTGCTTCTAACTCTGGTGTAGGTAAAGATTTAGAACTACGATTAGGACATTACTTTTCAATAAATGATGGGAAACCTTTAAAAATAAAAGCAAAAGTAAAAACAATAACTGATGGTTCATTTACAATAAAACATGGACTTGAAGGAGTGGAAATGCAATTTGGATTAACTGCTTTGATTATGATAGGTTCAATATCAATAGCCGTGAGGTCCTATGGAGGCCTTGAGTGGGATGTTGGACAGTATACCTCAGTCGGACTTGACTTAAAAGATGCATCAATTGTATTTGTAAAGTCACCTTCTCACTTCAGAGAGGCTTACGATTATTATGCAGATCAAATTTTAATAGCTGATACTCCTGGTGCAACCCGTTGTAATATACAAAAAGTAGAATACAAAAATATGAATCATCCTATATTCCCATTGAACAATATTTAAAATTGGCATGTTACCTAAAAAATAACTCTTTGTTTATTTAACAATGTAAAATTATGTATATATTTTAACCAAATATTTTAAAAAATCTTATTAATAATATTTTTTAAAATCTACTAATTTATAATCTTTTGTGCTACATGTTTTTTGAGGAGGTAGAGTTCAAATAAAATGACCTGGGTTTTGTTCTACTGAAAAGTGATGTGAATATTTTATAAATCCTGATCCATGTATCATATCAAAGAAATATATCTGATAACTAAATCAATTTTTGTTATTTGATTTATTCCCTTAAGATGAATGATATAGTTTGCCATAATGTAATGAGATTTCACCTGTATTTAAATTTACTATTATTGATTTTGATTGATCTTTATTTCTTTTAATTACTTATCCTCTGGAAAGCATATTATTTTTTATAAGTTTTTTTGTGTTCAACAATATCTTCTTTATGACTTCCAGGTATAAAAACATACAACCATTTTATTGATTCGTTTCGTATAAAGAAACCGTTGCAGTTAATACAGGGTCAGAATCTAAACCCCAATAATTTAAATCTTAAAACTAGTTGATAAAAAAAGCTGTTATATTTTTTCCTAAATATAACAGCTTCTAAAACATATATATTTTTACCAATCAATTTACAACATTTCTCATAAATTTTTTAAATCTAATAATGTTATAAATATCATGAATTAAATAATCATGATTAATATAAATTATAGATATTTTAGTTATATTAGCGGTTACAACCTTTTCCAAATGATTGCAAATACTAATGCTTATACATTCTGAAATAACCCTTATATGATATTAATAACCGTTTTTTTCATAATCATTTAAATACATTTGAATATTAAACTATATTTTCTCTAAGTTTCATGCACTAAGAATTTTTCCTGGTAACGTACCTGTAGGAATTCCATGATCCAATATAAGTTCTCCATTTACTAACACATAATCCATTCCATCTGAGTATTGATGCGGATCATCATAACTAGCATTTTCATGTATATTGTCGAATGTAAAAATACATATATCAGCCCAATAATTATTTTGAATTAAACCTCTATTTTTAAAACCTAATCGAGACGCTATTTGACCTGACATTTTAAATATTGCGTTTTCTATACTTAGGAGATTTTCATCTCGAACATATTTTTCAAGGACTCGTGTGTGCGCACCATAAGATCTTGGATGTGGTTTCCCTTTTCCTAAAATTCCTTCATTAACAATTGCTAGGCCATCAGATCCTAACATTCCTAGTGGATGAGTAAGAAAACTTTTCATATCACCTTCTGTCCTATAAAAGAAAAGTATTCTAAGCCGTGCATTGTCAAGAAACATTAGTTCAAGTGCAGCATCAATAGGTGATAAATTTAATTTTTCTCCTATACTCTCAAAATTTAAACCTTCAAATTCTTGTAAATTAGAATTATTCACTGAAGCTACAACTAACTTGTCCCACATCCAAGGCCATCCTCTAAAAAGACCTTCTTCTAGCATATCATCCTTAATTTGTTTTCTTGTAATTGGGTTTTTCAGTCTTTGAACTAAATGATCTAGTCCTCCAGATTGTGACCATATAGGAAAACATTGACTAAAACCACTACTGCTAGCTGTGTAAGGATAAACATCAAATGTGACATCAAATCCATTTTCTACAGCATTTTCACAAATTTCTATTACTTGATCGGCCTCTCCCCAATGTTTCGGATCATTTATTGCCATGTGGGACACCTGAACAGGTACCTTACAGTTCTTCCCAATATTTATTGCTTCTTCAACACCAGATTTATGAAACCCTGCCCATGCCCTTATGTGACTAGTATAAAATCTATTTTCATATTTGTTTAACACTGAAGTCAATTGAACTATTTCATCTGTATCAGCATATGCGCTAGGTGGTAATGTCAGCCCAGTAGAAAATCCAAAAGCTCCCTGCTCCATTGATTCTTCTAATAAAAATTGCATTTGACGGAGATCATCTAATGAAGCTGTACGATCTTCAAAACCCATTACTGTTGATCTGACGGCACTATGTCCTACCAAAGGGGCCACATTTATCCCCAAACCATTATTTTCAAGACATTTTCTATATTCATTAAGATTGGACCAGTCCCAATCAATTTCTTCTCCATAAATAGAATTCAAATTAGATTGATGAGCTTTACTTGTCATATTATTAACAGGATAAGGACTATATCCACAATTACCTGTAACATCTGTTGTTACACCTTGTTTTATTTTGCTCATTCCTCTTGAATCAATATAAAGACTTATATCCGAATGAGTATGAATATCGATAAATCCTGGTGATACATAACAATTATTTGCATTAATATATTTTTTAGCATTCCCGGTAATATTTTTGTTAATTTGACAAATTATACCATTCAATATCGCTATATCTGATGAAAATGATTTTTTTCCTGAACCATCTATAATTACACCATTTGATATGATTATATCATACATAATTAGTTTATTGTTGTTGGATCTAATTTATCTCTTACAACTTCAGAAATAATGTTTAAAGTTAATATCATTAATGTGATGAATAAACCTGGAAAGAATGCATACCACCATGCTTGTCTCAAATATCCTCTTCCACTAAAAAGCATAGCTCCCCATGAAGCTTCAGGAGGTTGTGTACCTAAACCCAGAAAACTCAGTGCTGCCTCTACTAAAATTGCAAAAGCTACTGCAATTGTAATCTGAACCAAAATGGGTCCTACACAATTAGGGAGAATACTATAAAAAATGATACGCTTATGACTAGCTCCAATCGAAACTGAAGCTTCAACATAATCTTTTCCTTTTTCAGTAAGTATCGCAGCACGTGATATCCTTGAAAAATTTGGAATAGAAACTATGGAAACAGCTATCATCGCATTAACAGAACTTGGACCTAATACAGCTACAATTGATAGAGCAAGAAGTAATGCAGGAAAAGCAAGAAGGCTATCCATTGTACGCATAATTAGTGTATCAATTATCTTTCCATAATAACCACTAATTAATCCTAATGGTACACCTATTACAGCAGATAATATGACTGCCACAAATCCTGCTAGTAAAGAGATTCTACCGGCATATAATGTTCGGCTAAAAACATCTCTACCAAATTCATCTGTACCAAAATAATGAGTTAAAGAAGGAGGAAGAAATTGTTTTCCTTTTTGAATTTCTAACGGATGATAAGGAGTTATTAAAGGAGCAAATATAGCACTAACTACAATTAATATAAGCAATATTATTGATAATTTTATTTTTATATTCATTGTTACATCATATTTAATATCTTATTTTTGGATCTAAAAATGAATATAATAAATCTATCAGCAGATTCACAATTACAAAACCAAACACAACGACAAGAATGGTTCCTTGAAGAACAGGATAGTCCCTTGTGTGAATAGACTGGAGCATCAATCTACCAAGTCCTGGCCAATCAAATATCGATTCAGTAACAACGGATCCACCTAAAAATGCTCCAAATTGAAGTCCAAGAACGGTAACAAAAGGTATTAAGGCATTTTTAATGACATGCCTAATTATTACTGTCCATTCAGATAAACCTTTAGCTCGTGCTGTCATCACATAATCTGAATTCAAGATTTCTAAAACTGAGGTTTTCAAAAATCTTGTTAGTACTGAAGCTGTGTAAACCCCCAAAGTAAAAGCTGGCAATAAAATTAACTTGAATGCTATTTCAGGATTTTGTGAAAATTCAATTCTTCCCGATGGTGGAAGCCAGCGCAATTTAATAGAAAAAACAAGTACAAGCAGAATCCCTAACCAAAATGTAGGTATAGCTTGTCCCAATGCTACAAATATCGTTGTAATTTTTTCAATAAAACCATTTCTTTTTATTGCAGATAAAATACCTAATGGGAATGATATTAATATAGATATAATTAATCCGCTTATTGCAAGTTCAAGAGTAGCTATGAATTTTATTCCAATTAATTTAAAAACTGGGTATCCATTGATAATTGAACTCCCAAAATCCCCCATTAAAACATTTGATATCCAAATAAAATACTGGATAATAATTGGTTTATCTAAACCCAACTCACTAGTTAATGCTTCAATTTGTTCAGGCAGAGCATCTGGACCGGCAAGAATTAATGCTGGATTACCAGGAATTAAACGTATCAATGAAAATATGATAACTGAACACAAGAATAAAACAGGAATTACCTGGAAAATTCTTTTTAGAAAGTATTTTAACATTATCTTAATTATTTAGACGGCAACCGAATGGTTGCCGTCATTTATTTTCAATCAATCCAAGTATTTTCTATTTTAATTTCATCATTTACAGTCCACCCAATATCATGCACATTATTTTGCTTCGCAAAAAGTGTGTATTTCCATGAGATTGGGATATCAATACAAGCATCTAACATAATTTCTTGTACTTTTTTAAATGCTTTTTTCCTTTCTGCGATATCAACCGTTGATCCTGCTTTTTCAAGGTTTTCTACATAACCATCTGGAAAATCCCCTCTTGGAAAAATAGGACTTCTGAAATGTCTGTAAGGACTATTATCAAAAAGACCCATAGGATCAAGATGTTGCCTTCCTACAAATGTCACATCCAAATCGAATACAGCACTTCCATCTGTTGCTTTGGTACCTAAATGTCTAGGACCATATGTAGCACTATCAAGTGGCTCTATATCCACATCGACTCCTATTTTGTTAAGATCAGATTTTATAATTTGAGCCATGTCTGTTGTTTCAGGGTAAGCTTGAATTGTTATTGTATTAAGAACGAGTTCTTTCCCATTTTTATCCCTGATACCATCACCATTTGAATCTTTCCATCCGGCAGAATCTAAAAGTTTTGAAGCTTTATCTAAAGAAAAACCATAGTGATCTGAATATTCAGGAAAATAGGCGATAGAATAAGTAGGAAAAGGCACAACAGATGCGCCTCCCACTCCAAATAAAGCTTGATCAACCATAGCTTCTCTGTCCATTGAATGGCAAATAGCTTGTCTCACTCGTTTGTCACTGAGAGGTCCTGTAGGTTGATCTGGATCAGGCGGGTTAACTGTTATTGAATAAAGCAAAGCACCTGTTTGACCAAATAGAACATCTAAACCTGTATTTTTTAAACGTTTATAATCCTTAGGTGGAACAGCGATTGCTGCACCAATTAAACCAGTTTCAAGAGCTGAGTTTAAAGCTTCAAGATCACTGTAAGGTTTAAAAATGATTTTATCTAATAATGGTCTTCCTGGTTGCCAGAAATCTTCATTTTTAACATATACTAACTGATCTCCTGGTATCCATTCTTCAAGCTTAAACGGACCAGTACCGATACATTTGTTTTTTAATGTATTGAAGGATTCAGGTGCCATCATTCTCATTGCATTGAATATATCAAACATGTTTGGAGTTGGTGCACGAAATTTAATCAAAACAGTGTACTTATCAAGAGTTTCAGCACCAAGCATAGTCTTTTTTACCATGCCATGTACATTATGACCTCCACTAGGGCTTAAAGCTTTTTCAATGTTTTTGACAACATCATCTGCAACAAATTCTCTACCATTATGCCATTTAACATTTTTTCTAAGTGAAAATGTTAATTCAGTCCCACTATCGTTAACCCTCCAGAATGTTGCTAAACGTGGAAGAATTCTTAATTGAGAGTCATAGGTTATCAAACTGTCATAACATTGATGAAGGTTTGGGTAGCTTATAAAACCCAAACTAAATGCATCAAAATTAAGAATATCACCTGTAGTACCAACCATTAGTGTGCCACCCTTATTTTGTGAATATGATAATTTAGCAACAAAGATAAAGAACAGGATAATAGTTAATTTTTTAGTTATTTTATACATAATTATTTTTTTGATTAAAAAGTTAATTATTTGTTGATTTAAAAATTTAAATTATATTTACATATATCCTCCTTTAATTATGAATTATATAAATGACAACTTACTTTATGTTCCTTGTTTAATCTATTTAGTTCAATATCTATTAAATTACAATTGATATTAAATCTATTTTTTACTTGATCTTTTAAATAACACCTTGTTGAAAAATTACATCCTTTAGGAGGATTAAATGATGAAGGCAAATCCCCTTCCAAAATAATTTTTTCTTTTTTTCTTTTCTTTTCTATCTTAGGATTTGGTGTTGGAATAGCAGATAATAAAGCTCTTGTATAAGGATGTTTAGCTTCCTGATAAATTAAATTCTTTGATGAAATTTCCACTATTTTTCCAAGATACATTACTGCAATTCTTTTACTAACTTTTTTTACTACGGAAAGATCATGAGAAATAAACAAATATGTCAATTTTAATTTTTCTTGTAATTCGATTAATAAATTTATTATTTGGGCCTGTATTGAAACATCTAATGCTGATACAGGCTCATCGCAAACTATAAATTCAGGTTCTAATGCAAGAGCTCTTGCAATACCAATCCTTTGACGTTGTCCACCAGAAAACTGATAAGGATACCTATTCATATCTTTACTAGTAAGTCCCACAAGATTAAGTAAATGTTCTACTTTTTCAAGGATTTCCTTTTTGTATAATGTTTTGTAATGAATAATATATGGTTCTGATATTATTTGAGATACTGTTTTTCTTGGATTGAGTGATGAATAAGGGTCTTGAAAAATAATTTGGAAATTCCTGCGAATTTCTCTTAGATTATCTTTTTCAATATTTGTTATCTCTTTTCCCTTATACAATATGGAACCATTGGTAGGTTTTATTAATTTAACCAATGCTTTTCCTAGAGTTGACTTACCTGATCCACTTTCTCCAACTAATCCTAGAGTTTCTCCTTTATATATATCAAGATTTACATTATCTACCGCTTTATTGACATTATTTTTTTTAAAAATATTAAATTGATTACCTTGAAAATGTATGTTTAAATTTTTAATTTCGTAAAGAGTATCCATGTTAGATATCAATGTGACATGCAATTTTATGTTTAGTGCTCAATTGTCTTAAAGCAGGATTTGTTTGAAAACAAATATTTTGTTTATAAAAACACCTATTGTAAAAAGGACAACCAATAATTTCTTTTGTCATGTCTGGGGGATAACCATCAATATTTTTAAGTTTATCTTGAGAATTATCATTCAAATCTGGTGTCGATTCTAATAAGGCTTTTGTATAAGGATGTTTAGGATTCTCATATATTTCTGTAACATTTGCTTCTTCCATTATTCTTCCTGCATACATAACAATAATTCTGTCTGCTAAACCTGCAAGTAATCCAAGATCATGTGTTATCCATATTATTGACATATTATATTGAATTTTTAATTTCTCTATTAGATTTACTATTTGTGCCTGAATAGTCACATCTAATGCTGTGGTAGGTTCATCAGCAATAAGTATTTTTGGGTCACAAGATAAACCAATACTTATCATAATTCTTTGTCTCATACCTCCAGAAAATTGATGAGGATAATTGATATATCTTTCTTCAGCTGAAGGAATCCCAACATTATTAATCAAATTAATTGTTCTCTTTTTTGCATTTATTTTATTCAATTTTAAATGTTTTAATATTGATTCAATAATTTGTTTTCCAATTTTGAGAACTGGATTTAAAGAAGACAAAGGATCTTGAAATATATTAGAAATTTCATTACCCCTAATCTTTCTAAGATCATTTGTGTTAAGACTCAAAATATCTGTATTATTATAAATAATTTCTCCATTAATAATTTTACCTGGAGGTCTTATCAAATTAGTGATTGATAGAACATTTACACTTTTACCAGAACCACTTTCTCCTACAATACCTAAAATTTCACCTTTATAAAGATCATAGCAAATTCCGTTTACTGCATTTACAATTCCATTTTTGGTAAAAAACTTTACAGTAAGATTTTTAACAGAAAGAACAACTTCTTTATCTAATCTTCTATTCATCTGAAATTTTGTCTGCAAGTAGAAAAATATTATCTCCACTATTTACCGTTGGTAAAAGTCTTCTCAATCCGATAATTCCATCAACTGGTGATTTAATTTCCACAATTACTTCCCCAGTTAAATCCATGATTTTACCAAGCACGGTATTTTTTTTTACGTATTCTAAAATTTGAACATTTGGGATAAAAAATCCAGATGTTGTTGCTTTAATTGATTTATCAGTATTACCATCTCCTTTTAAATAAATTTTAGATGGTTGTCCCTCATATTCCCCTTTAATCATATTTGTAAGTTTCATCACATTTTTCACACCACGTAAATATGCAACGGTATCTTCTAAAGCTACATTTCGACTTGCAGGACACTCTGTATAGATTGAAGGGATATCATGGTCTCGTGCAAAGCTGAGTGTTCGACCTTCTCCACTGTCTCCATGAGCCCAAGTAACTTTGGCATTGAAAACTTCAGCCATTTTTTTTGAAAAGAAAGCTTTATTGGTTTTATCTCTTATTACGTATCCACACATTTGAGGCATCTCCATATCACTACCACTAGAATGTAAATCAATATAATAATCAGCTTGTTTTATTAATGATTCACCCATCCAAAAAGCAATCTTTTCGGTTATTGATCCATTAATGTTTCCTGGAAAAATCCTTGCCAAATTTAATCCATCTATAGGGCTACATCTAGTACCAGACTCAAATGCGGGAACATTAGCTACTACTAAACCTATAAAAGTTCCATATATATCTTCAATTTGCAATTCTTTATATAAATTCATTATTGTAAGTGGGCCCTCATATTCGTCTCCATGTACTCCACCGGAAACTACAAGTACGGGGCCCTTTTTTTTACCTTTAATTACAAGTAATGTTAAATTTATAGGAGATCCCCCTGCTGTTTTAGATATTTGTTGAGTAAATACATCTTTAGTATTTATTTTTATTTTATTTATATTCAATATTTTCATTTTTAAATTACAAATAGTTGATTAGTATTAAATTTGCTTGAAAATTTTTTTGATCTTTCTTTCCCAACTAATATATGATCTTGAATTTGATAAAAATCATTACATATTACAGGTTCTATGACTAAAACCATTTTTTCTTTTACAATTTTCAAATTATTTTTTAAAATCATTGGTTCCTCATGAACATTTAGTCCTATACTGTGACCTATCATGGTTCCTTTTGGTATTGGATGGAAAACCCCTTCAGATTTCATTATGTCATGTGAGTACTCCCATATTTCTGATGCCTTTTTACCTGGTTTAACAAAATCTATTGTTTTTTTATGAATGAAACATAATTTATTATAAGTATCAACTTGAATTTTGGTTGGTTTACCGACCACTGCCATCCGAGATATATTTCCTACGTAACCTTTAAATGATGCAGAAAAATCTGTTCTAATTAAATCCCCGTAATTGATATATTTATTTGTTCTAGGTTCTTTGTGTACTTCCTTCATTATTTTGCCAACATGGGTTTTAGAACTTTTATCTGGGAAGCATCCTAATTCATATAAATTCTTTATTATGTTAATATGTATTTTGAATTCACTGTCATGAACTTTGGTTTGACTAAAACTTTTGAAAATTGCTTTATCCATTAGGTTGACAGTTTTTTTAATTTTTTTTATTTCATCTACTGTTTTTATTGATCTTACATCTTCCATTAAATTATGTATATCTAAGAATTTATACAAGGGAAGAATTTCTTTTAATAATAAATAATAGTTTGTTGGAAATGATGAAAATTCTATCCCGATTCTTTTTTTTTCTAAAATTATAGATTTTAATATCTTAGATAAAAAAACAATTGGATTTGTAAAATATTGTTTATAACATAGTGTTTTTGTGTTATTTGAATATTTTTTATTTATTTTGTAATCAAATTCAGGAACAATAAGTATCGGTTTTGTTTTGTTCTTTTCTTTTATTGCAAAAATTAATCGTGAGCTATTTGGCCTTGTTTGTTGGAAATCTTTCAGCCTTAATATAGTAGGAGAATGTGTTAGATAAAAAATGTTTTCAGCACTAATTAATACAATTAGATCCAGTTTTGCTTGATCCATTAAATCATCTAATTTTGAATTATTCATTTACACTTAAATAAATATATTGTAAATTTATTTTATATGTTATATATCTAATATATCATAGTCTTATCGTATTTATAAATTTTTGTCAAGCAAATTTTATATGAACTTTAAAAAATCTAAATTGTTGTATGATAAAGCATTAAATTATATTACTGGTGGGGTTTCTTCAAATTTTCGTTTATATGAACCTGCAGAAGTACCTTTGTTTTTTGAAAAAGCTTTTGGTTCTTACATGTGGGATGTTGATGGAAATATATATATTGATTATGTGATGGGACTTGGCCCTAATCTCTTTGGACACAGGCCTAACTTTATAAAGGAGGCAGTAGAAAAGGGAATGTCAAAAGGATTTGTGTATTCCGCTCAGCATGAACTTGAAATTTCTGTTGCTGAACAGGCACTTAAATTTATTCCTATGCAAGATTCTACTGTAAGATTTGCTTCTTCTGGAACTGAAATTGTTCAATTAGCTATCAGACTTATTCGTAGCTATACAGGAAAACAAAAATTTATTAAATTTGAAGGTCACTACCATGGTTGGGCAGATAATGTTAGTTTTTCAGTTAATCCAGAATTGCAATTGTCTGGATCGAATACGGCACCACTTCCAGTACCTGAATCATCAGGCATGGATTTAAATTTAAGTGAAAATATTTTAATTTGTCAATGGAACGATTTTGAGAATATAAATTATATATTTAATAAATACAAAGGAGAAATTGGTGGGGTTATCATGGAACCAATTATGGGAAACACAAATACAATCATGCCCTTGCCTTGCTATCTTGAAAATGTAAAAGAACTTTGTATCAAGGAAAAAGCGATATTGTGCTTTGATGAGGTAATTACTGGTTTTCGTGTAGCTGCTGGTGGGGCACAAGAAATGCTTAATATTGTTCCAGACCTTGCTACCTATGCAAAATCAATTGCAGGAGGATTTCCACTTGCAATGCTTGTTGGTAAAAGAGAAATTATGAATAATATTGGGAAAGGAAATGTAGTTCATGGTGGTAGTTATAATTCTAACGTAATGTCTATTTCTGCAGCTTATGCAGTTTTGCAAAAAATCAAACAACAAGAACCTGGATTTTATAATAAACTCAATGGGCTTGGATTACATTTGATGGATGGCTTACGTGATGCTGCAAAAAAATGTAAAACTAATTTAAAAGTCAATGGCCCTGGAAGTTTTTTTTCAATTTATTTTTCAGATAAAGAAAATATTTTGAATTGGAGGGATCATAAAAAAAATGTGAATAGTACAAAATATCAAATATTTTCAAAAGCAATGCTGCTTGAAAAAATTAGACTTTCCAGTATTGGTCGTACTCATATTTCATCTGCCCACACAGAAGAAGATATTGAAAATACAATCCATGCTGCTTATAAAGTATTAAAGGATATGTGAAAAATTTATATATTTTTTTTTAATATCAATTAATATATAAATTTTATTGTAAGACATCGATTACCAAAAGCTTCAGGTAATCCCGATCATTTTCCGGTATCATGATGGTAAATCTCTCTTAAAACATGTTGTTACAGTAAAAAATTCTATGGCGATAATATGTCCAAGCGCATTTAGAAAATGATCTTCATCGGTCTGTTTACCTTCAGTTAAGAAAAAAACTGATGGTAGTCCGAGTAAATACTAGAAACAGGAATCTTGTCAGGAGCAAGGGGCCAAACATTCAATTGATTGTAACTGTCATGGATGGAAACGAAATCTGAGTCTTTGAATGACTACAGGAGATCTGTGAAATTTGTATCAGATTCAATCAGCTCTGCAGAATTTATTTGTAATTTTATCCATATTTCCAATACCCTCCCACACCATCTAGCCCCCAACCCATGTATTTACATAAAGTAGTTAGTCGCATTTATATCCGAAAGGGCCAACGCCCATGACGGTAGGCATCCATCCGTCTTTCTTTCAATTATCATTTCACCAGCCCAAGGCCCCCTTCAGTTCATCTCTGATACCCATGTGAACCCGTAGTGGGGACATTGGGAGACGTTGGTATTACAAATGGGGACACAGGTTTTTTGGTTATAAATTTTCGAATATTTAACAAGTGTGTCAGAACAAAAAACATTTTTTGTAGCCAATTTGATGCTTTGTGAAAACAGATAATGAAATAATAGAATCGTATAATGATTAAGGAGTAAACTTAATAATTAAGAAGAGCTTCTAAAAGTTGAGAGAAAAGATCAGGAGGTTTTAATTTCCTTTCCCCTCATTTCTCTTCTTTCTTCCTTCGATGTAGATTGGGCTACTCCAAGCTCGATGACGGTCTGTTTGGGTGACTCGTACCCAGTAGGGGGTTTCGCCAGGAAGGAGTGTAGTGTCGGTATAAGTGAGGCCAAGGGATTTTGTACCGTTTTCTAGGGGAGCCGGACCGATTTCAACTCGCCGATTCAGGCCACCGGCATCTACAACAAGCGGTGCCCTGGTGACTTGAGCGATTGTGCAGTTAAATGTGCATGGTTCTGATGTGAAGTGCAGTGTTGTGTTTGGCGATCCAGCTACGTTGAAGGTAAAACCCATGTCGTTTCCTGCGGTGGCAGTTAAGAAGGTAATATGGTTTTCTTTGGTGGTGATTCTGTCTTTAGGACACTGGAGCGCTACCGGGTTTACCTTATCAAAGCGCCCGTTCTGGATGCGGAGATTACCGTTCCAGGTTTGGCGTTGGTCAGTGACATTACCTCTGGTTTCTGCGCCGCCCCAGAGAACGCGGATACGTTTGGGATCGTATCGAGCAATTTGCCAGGTACAAAGGACTTCTGTACAGCGTAGAAGTTCAACCTGTTCTATGGGTGCCGTGCCTTCTATTCGTATATCAATGCATCGTTCAGCGTCTGTTGTGAAGACGCTGCCCATAGGGTGACCGTTAACTTGGACCTGGAGAAGGATTCTGGCTCCTGTAGTACCGTAACAACGGCGGGAAAATGAAGCATCCCAGAGAGCATCCTGAGTAAGCTTTCCAGCGTATATGGCGGTGAGACCGTTTTGTACATTTCGGGTCACTCGTCGTCCGGGACCACAAGCACCTGGGCGTCCCATGACGCCATCTGTGCCTGCAGTGATGCCCACTTTGTATCCGCGTTCAATAGCCTCAAAGACAAACCATTCCGAGGTAGCGTGGGTGGAGTGAATTTCGAAGAGGGGTTCAATTTCCGGGGCGTGATAAGCTAGATTGGTGGGGCGACCTCCCACATGTAAATTGAGTAGAACCTGTTCTTTTTTGAAGGTCTCCAGAAATTCGATCGCATGGGGTAGATCTGGCTCCGGGTCGGGGTCAGTTTCGGTGAAGAATCGGCCTGATCTGCGCATGCGCGGTTCATCGAGGCGATAGAGGACGTTGCGGTCCCCGCCGTCTTCTGTAGGCGGACTCCATTCGCACCCCAGGATAGCCAAAAATTTACCTTCGTCATTGTGTTTGGGTGTGACAGATCGCACGTGTTTCCACATGGCGCGGGTAATGTAATGATCGTTTGCCTGTTGCGAGGTAAATTGAAGGGCGGCCACGTCTCGTGCATATGCATAGTGGTTTTCCAAGGTGCCCACCCCGCATCCGATTTCAGACTGACCACTATGCAGATCGCCCCAGTAGATGCGTTGTTCGGGGGTTTCAAGGTATACTTGAACAGGATTGGTTTCGGCTTCAAGGTTCTGGCAGGTTGCCCGTATGCGCTGGATACCAGGTGCTTTCCAGTGTACTGGAAATTCCCAGACGGGATACTTATCGCAGGCATCAGGCTCGTCGATTTCAGCTTTCTGACAAAGGAGTTGAGGTTTGGGAATTGAAGTGGGATTTTCCCAAGCGTCGACTGCACGAACTCGTACGATACTTGATTCGCCGATTACACCGTCACTGGGTGCGATGGCAATGAGATGGTCAGGCGGTCCAGGAATGATTTTAAACCGTGGGGGATCGGAGAGACGAAACCAGCAATTGCCTCCGTCAATGTTGACGAGGAATAGGAAGTAACCATCGGGTGTGGCAAAGGTAGGAGCCTGCCATCTGTCACAGGTAAGATCGACTATGTCACCCTGCTGAAGATGTCCCTGGGCTACACGCAGATCAATGTTGTGAAGCCATGGATTTAGGTTGCCCTTTTGCTCGTATTGAACTGCTAAATGAACGTTTTCAGGTGCTTTGACCGTAAGATGGTTTGACGACTCTGGATTATTTTTTTGCAGATCGGCCCAGTCAAAAGGCCAGCGCCAGGCCACACGCAATCGGCTGTTTTGAGACATTTCTTTCTTGCCGACGGTGAAGCGGAAGCGAATGGTGACTGTACTGCCTGCGATGATATCGCTGTCAATGTTGTAGTCACCTCGTCCGTAAAGTTGCTCCCGTTCAGCATCTGTCAGGTTAGAAAAATGGTACACTTGGCCTTTGTCAGGTTGCCCGGTAGAAATTACATCAGCTACAAGGTGTTTGTCGCTCATTTATACTCCTGACACTAGAGTGTTGAAAATCTGGATGACCTGCCCCCTTAAAGTGGTCCAAGTTGAATGTTAGTTTATCATACTAGTTTCATCGAATTGCAACAATGATTCAGGTGCAGGAGGTTTTTGGCCATCGGGCGGTGACTTAAAACACCCGCAGTTATTTCATTTATTTACTCCTAATGAGGTCGGAGGACTGCTTCGGTGGTCCTCCGTCTTTTCCTTATTCTCCAGATATAAACGGGACTAACTACTTTATGTAAATAGGGGTGGGGGCCTGTGCTCTCCCCCCGGGGGGTTATCCTCCTGGAGCATCCAATTCTTAAATCCCAATCAACCTGGTATTGAGCACCTCGTCGGTTACATGGCTAACACGGCTGGCCTACTGACGCAGCCTTTCCATCACCCGCGCATCGATGGGGGCCTGCAGCCGTTCGTGCTTCTGCACGGCTAGGCGATGTCTATTCTCCTGGACCGTGTTTCCGCACGCATTCAAGTTATTAATCCCAGGAAAACTACCTTGAAAAATACCATTAAATTTATGCTTGTAATTACTCCCGGATAAGGCAGATAATAATTTCGTTAATGAATATTAACGCAATCAATAACAAAAATCA
>Ga0187827_10003063_pt1 | contig 22058 bp, 16 predicted proteins | sample ETNtaG_39_FD_167969 | JGI IMG/M metagenome (GOLD analysis project Ga0187827, IMG submission 167969) | Marine microbial and viral communities from oxygen minimum zone, Eastern Pacific Ocean - ETNP2014_SV_150_PacBio MetaG (Illumina Assembly) | ecosystem: Environmental > Aquatic > Marine > Hypoxic... | reverse complement strand
GTGGGCTTGGACGGCACCAACGCGCTGGTGCTGCTGTTGTCGGCGCTGCTCGCGCCTCTCGTTGTGCTGGCTTCGTGGCAGCACACCGACCGGCCGCGCACCTATTTCGTGCTGCTCAGCCTGCTGTTCACCGGCCTATTTGGCACCTTCACCGCGCTAAACTTTTTCCACTGGTTCATTTACTGGGAACTGGCGCTGGTGCCGCCCTTTTTCCTGATCAAGCTCTTCGGTAAAGGCGAGGAGCGGCACAGTGCGGCGCTGAACTTTTTCCTGTTCACCGTGCTGGGCAGCGTGGCGATGCTGCTGGGCTTCCTGTTTTTGTACCGGGAAACCGGCACATTCGACTTCATCGCGCTCGCCGAAAAGGGCGGCGATGTCAGTCCGCTAATTTTCTGCGCCGTGCTCGCCGGGCTGTGGGTGAAGGTGCCGCTTGCGCCACTGCACATCTGGCAGGCACCCGCGTACGCCGCCGCACCGACACCGGTGGCCATGCTGCTCACCGGCGTGATGTCGAAAATGGGCGTGTACGGTTTCCTGCGACTCATCGTTCCCATTTTCCCTGAGCAACTGCAGCAGCACGCCGGTACGCTGATGACCTTCGCGTTGGTGACGATTCTGTGGGGCGCGTTCCTCGCGTTGCGACAGACCGATCTCAAGCGCCTGCTTGCCTTCTCGTCGCTCAACCATGTGGCCTATTGCGTTCTCGGCGTGGGCGCACTGGGCATCGCAGCGGACGGCCTCAAGGTGGACGCACACGCGCTGGCGACACAGGGCATCATACTGCAGATGTTTGCCCACGGCTTGGCGGCGGCCGGCTTGTTTTACCTCGTGGGCCTACTCGAGGATCGCACCAGCTTGCGCGGGCGTGACGATTTCGGCGGACTCAGCGCTGTCACTCCCCGGTTCGCAGCGGTGTTTTTCACCCTCACATTCTGCTCGCTTGGCCTGCCGTTCATGGCGGGATTCGCGGCGGAGTTTTTGATTTTCAGCGGCACTTTCGCCGTCGCACCGGGTGTAACGATCGCGGCAACGCTTGGCCTGCTGGCAACAGCCGTCTTTTTGCTAACCATGTTGCAACGAGTTTTCACCGGACCGGTCAACGAACAATACAAGTCCATACCAGATCTGACCCGGAACGAAATCCTGATTTTAACCCCGATCATCATCCTAATTTTCTGGGCCGGCATCTACCCCACAACCTGGCTGGAGTTCAGCCAAAAGTTGACCCAGATGATCCCCTGACATGACCGCGCTGCTCACCATCATTTTGAGTTTCATCGGTGCACTGGTGTGCGGGCTGATGCCATCGAGTGCGCACCGGCGAATCCGCTGGGTGGCATTGGCTGTCGCGGCAGCCGGGCTGGTGGTGTCGATGGTCTGTTGTGTGAATTATTCTGAAACAGACGGCGGTTTCAACAAGGAGGACTTGGTCAACGAACAATGGATTCAATCTCTGAAAATTCGCTTCATCACCGGCTACGACGGCATCAGCCTGCCGCTGCTGCTGGTGACCGGCTTGGTGGCGGTTTGCGGCGTGTTGTTCAGCTGGAATCTCGAGATGCGCGCCAACCAGTTCTACGCCTTTTACTTCACGCTGATCGGCGGTGTGTACGGCGTGTTCCTGTCGCTCGACCTGTTTCTGCTGTTTGTGTTTTACGAGATCGCGGTGGTGCCAAAATATTTCCTGATCGCCATCTGGGGCGGCGCACGGCGTCAGTTCGCGGCGATGAAGCTGGTGCTCTATTCCTTCGGCGGCAGCGCGCTGGTGTTGCTGGGAATGCTGGCAGTTTTCTTTTTGGCGCAGGACGCCACCAGCGGCAAGGCGTTGGAGACATTCAGCCTGTTGGACTTGCAGCAAGATGGAGAGGTACCGCGAGAGGCTCAGCAATGGATTTTCCCGCTGATTTTCTTCGGCTTCGCCATAATGGCCGGCATGTGGCCGTTCCACACCTGGGCACCGACCGGCCACGTGGCAGCGCCGACGGCGGCAAGCATGCTGCTGGCGGGCGTGGTGATGAAACTGGGCGCGTACGGCTGCCTGCGCGTGGCCGTCGGGCTGCTGCCCTTGGGAGCCGAGGCCTGGGCACCCTGGGTGGCGGCCGTCGCAATCATCAACATCGTCTATGGCGCGCTCGTTGCCCTGAAACAGGACGACTTCAAGTACGTCATCGGCTACTCGAGTGTCAGCCACATGGGCTTTGTGCTGCTGGGCATCGCCACGCTGAACCTCACCGGCATGACCGGCGCCGTGCTGCAGATGTTCTCCCACGGTGTGATCGGTGCGCTGCTCTTCGCATTGGTCGGCACGGTGATTTATTCGCGCACCAAAACGCGCATGCTCGATGAACTGCACCGGCTAATCGACCGCATGCCGGCCATCGCCTGGGTGTTCGTGGCAGCCGGCCTGGCCTCGATGGGGCTGCCGGGCTTCAGCGGATTCATCTCCGAACTGTATGTGCTGATCGGCACATGGGAATCGGAGTCGCTCTCCGGCTGGATCGTTGCCGGTGCGGGTGCGGGTATCCTTCTCACATTCGGCTACACGCTGGTGAAAATTCATGAGGCATTTTTCCGCGAACGTAACCCCTCCCCCGACAGCCAAGCGGAGACGCCTTACCCGCCGATGACGCTGCCGGAGAAGGCGGGCGTGGCGCTGCTGCTTGGCTCGGCGCTGCTCATCGGCCTGTGCCCCTGGCTGTTGACGGACAAGATTTCACCCAGTCTGAAACTGATGCTCGACTGATTTCCCAACTGACGCGGCGACATGGATTATCAACAGCTACTCTTGGCCCTGCTCCCCGATCTACTGGTCGTGGTGGCACTGTTCGCCGCGTTGGGGGTGGATTACTCGCGCATGCGCGGCAGCCGCTTGGCCAAGCGCTACGAAGTGGCCTGCCAGATCTCCGCCGCCGGGCTGATCGGCGGGCTTGCGGTGCTCGTGTTACAGATCGGCGGGACGATGCCCGTGATGGAGTCCACCGTCGACGGCCAACTGGTGCTGAACACCGGCACGCTGACGCTGAAGGCACTGCTGTACGCCATGGGGCTGGGCGTGTTGCCCTTGGCCAAGCGCGACCAAGTCACCCAGCAGGTGAGTGAGTATTTTGCGCTGCTGCTGTTGGCCACGCTGGGCATGGGATTCGTGGTGACCAACCGCAACCTGCTCGGCGCATTCGTCGCGCTGGAGCTTGTCAGCCTGAGCCTTTACGCGATGACGGTGCTGAACCAGGCCAGACGCGCCTCCGCCGAGGCGGCGCTGAAATACCTGACGTTCGGCGCGGTGGCTTCCGGCTTTTTGCTGTTCGGCCTGAGCTATCTTTACGGTGCCACCGGCCAACTCGACCTCACCCAAATGACCGGCCTGACCGACGAGCCGATGCTGGTGCTGGCCTACCTGCTGATCTTCGTGGGGTTGGGTTTCAAACTGGCCCTGGCACCGTTCCACCTGTGGGCGCCGGACGTTTACCAAAACGCGCCGACCCCGGTGGCCGGCTGGATCGGCAGCGGTTCCAAGATTGCCGCCGCGGCGCTGTTGCTCGCGCTGTTGCAACCGGTGTTTGACTCACCAAAACTGAAGGACTCCCTCGTCCTCGCGCTCGCCGCGCTCGCGGTGCTCAGCATGGTGGTGGGCAACCTCGGCGCGCTGCGCCAAACCAACCTCAAGCGACTCCTGGCCTACAGCGCTATCGCCAACGCCGGCTATCTGCTGGTCGGCGTGGTGGCATTCAGCGCGGCGGGAAACACCTCCGTCATTTTTTATATTCTGGTCTATTCACTGGCCAGCCTCGGCGCCTTCGGGGTGGTCGCGGTGCTGACCGACACGCTGGGCCGCGAGGCGGAGATCAACGACTTCAACGGCTGCTGGAAAACGACACCGGGCTTGGCTGCGGCGTTCCTGGTGTTCGTGCTGTCACTGGCTGGCATCCCGCCGCTGGCCGGTTTTTTCGGGAAATTTTACCTTTTCTTCGCCGCCATCGGGGCCGCACCGGAAGCCGCCGCTTGGCACGATGGATTTTACTGGCTGGTGGCCTTCGCCCTCATCATGAGCGTGGTGTCGCTCTACTATTACCTCCGGGTGCTGAAAGCCTTCCTCGTCGCCCCCGCCGATTACAGGGCGGCGATCGCGCCTTCAAAAATTGGCTGGGCGGCCGGAATCACGCTATGCTCGCTGGCGCTGGCCGTCGTGGCGCTTGGACTCTGGCCGGAGCCTGTCCTGACGCTTTTGGGCCACTGATTCATTTCGAATATGCTCCCTCTTGACGAAGCGGGAGACTGATCAGCCCAGGTTCTCCGAAACGGCGGTGAGCGTTTCCTTGGCGTCGCCGAAGAGCATGCGGGTGTTCTCGCGGAAGTAGAGCGGGTTCTCCACGCCGGAATAACCGGCCGCCATGCTTCGCTTGAGCGCGACGACGGTTCTGGCGTTCCACGCCTCAATCACCGGCATACCGGCGATGGGGCTGTTGGTATCCTCAAGCGCGGAGGGATTGACGATGTCGTTGGCGCCGACCACGACGACCAGATCCGTCTCGGGCAAGTCCTCGTTGACCTCGTCCATCTCGAACACGATGTCGTACGGGACACGCGCCTCGGCAAGCAGGACGTTCATGTGGCCGGGCAAACGACCGGCAACCGGGTGAATCGCAAACCGCACCTCGACGCCTTTCCCCCGAAGGGTCTCGGAGATCTCGTGAATCACGTGCTGTGCCTGCGCCACGGCCATGCCGTAGCCGGGCACGAACACCACGCTGCCCGCGTCGTTCATCATGTCGGCAACCTCCTCGGCGGTGGTCTCGGTGACGGTGCCCTGCTCTTCGCCACCCGCCGGGGTCGCACCGGCCGAGGTGCCGAAACCGCCAAAGATGACATTGGCCAGGCTGCGGTTCATTGCACGGCACATGATGTAGCTCAGGATCGCGCCGCTGCTGCCGACCAATGCACCGGTGATAATCAGCAGGTCATTATCCAGCATGAAGCCCGAAGCCGCCGCCGCCCAGCCGGAGTAGCTGTTGAGCATCGAGACCACCACCGGCATGTCGGCGCCACCGATCGCCATGATCAGGTGCACGCCAAGGACGAACGAAATCACCGTGACGATGATCAGCGCAGTCAATCCGCCCGTCCCTTCAGCGCCGATGAATTGCACGCTCAGTGGCCAAATACACGCGACCACCATGACCGCGTTGGCCAGGTGGCGACCCGGCAGCAACAACGGCTTGCTCCCAATTGAGCCCCGGAGTTTGCCGAACGCAATGATCGATCCAGTAAAGGTCACCCCACCGATGAACACACCGAGCAGAATCTCGATCTCGTGCACCATCTTGTCATCCGCGCCGTAATCCTGCTTGAGATAGCTGGCCAAGCCGACGAGCACCGCGGCCAAGCCGACGAAGCTGTGCAGCATGGCGACCAACTGCGGCATGGAGGTCATCTCCACGCGCTTGGCCAAGACCATGCCGATGAATGCACCGACGACCATCAACGGAATGAGCCACACAAAGTTGGTGATGCCGGAAAGCAATGTCGCCGCAATGGCGATCGTCATGCCGATGATGCCGAAAATATTGCCTCGCTTGGCCGTTTCCTGCCTGGAGAGGCCACTCAGGCTAAGCACGAACAGCACACCGGCGACAAGGTAGGCCATGGTCAGCAGACCAGTCGGTATCCCCGAAGCTTGTGGAGTGGCGGCAAGCGTGATCATTTGCGGAACATCTTGAGCATGCGCTGGGTGACGAGGAATCCGCCCGCGACGTTGATGGTGGCAATCAGCACCGCCACGCCGGACAGGATTGTCACCGCCTGGTCGCCACTCGAAATAAACAGCATGCCGCCGATGACGATGATGCCGCTGATGGCGTTGGTAACACTCATGAGCGGCGTGTGCAGTGCCGGGGTGACATTCCACACGACCATATACCCGACAAAGCAGGACAGGGTGAACACGGTCAACTGGTCGAGAAACTGACTCGAGCTTTTCCAGCCCAGCGCAAGCAGCGCCAGGCAGGCGAGGCTCAACAAAATCCCGAAGAGTGACGAACCGCCCTTGGCCTCCTCGGCTTCCTGCGGCTGGACAGCAGCCGGTTTCGGCTTGGGCGGCGGCGAAGGGTTGGCCGTTTGTGGGGGCGGCCAGGTGATTTCGCCATCGCGAACCACAGTTGCGCCTCGAACGACTTCATCCTCGAAATCAAATTTGAACTCATCGCCGCCTCCGAAAAGACCAAGCAGTTTGACCAGATTATTGCCGTACAGGGTGCTTGATTGTGTCGGCAGTCGGCTGGGCAAATCAGTGTAGCCGAGGATGGTCACGCCGTGTTCAACCACCTTCTCGTTGGGCCGGGTCAGTTCACAATTGCCGCCGCCTTCGGCTGCGAGGTCCACTATCACCGAGCCGTCCTTCATGCTGCGGACCATCTCCTGGGTGATGAGAATAGGGGATTTTTTTCCGGGGATCATCGCCGTGGTGACGATGATGTCCACCTCGGCGGCCTGCTCGGCGAAGAGCTTCATCTCCGCCTCGATGAACTCCTTGCTCATGACCTTGGCGTAGCCACCCTCGCCGGTGCCGTCCTCCTCGAACTCCAACTCGAGGAACTCTGCACCCATGCTCATGACCTCGTCCTTGACCGCAGGACGGGTGTCGAAGGCACGCACAATGGCGCCCAGCTTGACCGCCGTGCCGATGGCCGACAGCCCGGCAACGCCGGCGCCGATGACCAACACCCGGGCCGGGGGCACGCGGCCGGCGGCGGTGATTTGGCCGGTGAAAAAGCGTCCGAACTCGCCGGCGGCCTCGACCATAGCACGGTAGCCGGCGATGTTGGCCATCGAACTGAGCGCGTCCATCGACTGCGCCCGGGAGATGCGCGGCACAGCGTCCATCGCGATGGCGTTGACCCTGCGCTTGGCCAAGCGCTCGAGCAGGTCGCCATTCTGCGCCGGCTGGATGAGGCTGATCAGAGTCGCGCCCTCGCGGGCGAGTTCGACTTCATTATCCTGGGGCGGGCGAATCTTAAGGATGATGTCGGCCTTGGCCCAGACATCCGCAGCGGAAAACACGGTCGCCCCGACTTCCTCATAGAGCGCATTGGAAAACTTGGCCGCCTGGCCCGCATCGGCCTCGACCGCCACTTCAAAGCCAAGCTTGATAAACTTGGCCACGTTCTCCGGCGCGGCGGCAACCCGGTGTTCCCCGGCTGCGATTTCCCTTGGAATGCCTATTAACACGATTTCACAAAAAAAGAACCAAGCGCTTCACCCAAAGTTGCCAGGCTTGGTCCTGCTGGTTTGACGATTGAATGGTTTCCCAACCAAAAGAAGGGGGACGCTAACAAATGCCCAAGGCCATTCAAGCCCATAAACTTACGCACCGGCGAGGGCGCTGCCCTGGGTGACGCCCGGGGCGGGCAGCAGGCTGGAGCCGGTGAGATATTCGTCGATGGCGCGGGCGGCGCCGCGGCCCTCGTTGATGGCCCAGACGACAAGCGATTGCCCACGGCGACAGTCGCCGGCAGCAAACACGCCCTCGACATTGGTAGCGAAGGGCCCGTGGTCACCCATGAAGGTTTCCCAACTGCCACGCGGGTTTTGCGTCTTGATCCCAAGCATTTCGCCCACCTCAAGTTCCGGTCCGACAAACCCGGTGGCGAGCAGCACGAGGTCGGCCGGCCATTCCTTCCCGGAGCCGGCCACTTCGCTGAACGGCGCGCCCCCCTCGACCGGCTTGTTCCAGTCAACCTCGACGGTTTTCACGGCCTTGATGTGGCCGTTGTCGTCGCCGACAAATTCCTTGGCGAGCACGTGGTATGCGCGCGGGTCGTTGCCGTGCTTGGCCTTGTTCTCCTCGTGCGAATAGTCGAGGCGATACACTCGCGGCCACTGCGGCCATGGATTGTTGGGGGCACGTTCGGCGGGCGGTTGGTCAAGCAGTTCAAAATTCACCACGCTCTTGCAGCCGTGCCGCAGCGAGGTGCCGATGCAGTCCGCGCCGGTGTCGCCGCCGCCGATGACAATGACGTTTTTGTCCCTGGCAGACGTGTAGGCGCCGTCGTCGAGCTTGGAGTCGAGCAGGCTCTTGGTGTTGCGAGTGAGGAAATCCATCGCGAATTGGACGCCCACCAACCCGCGCCCGGGGCATCTCGCGGTGGGGTCAAACGGCTTTGTGGCGCCGGTAGCCATCAGCAGTGCATCATTTTCCTTCAGCAAATCGCTCGGGTCTAGGTACTGCATTTCGCAGCCGCGCTCCTCCATGATCTGCGTCATGTGGCCGGATGGAAAATTCTCCCGGCGGCCGACATGGGCACACGTGACGAACTGCACACCCTCCTCTCGCAGGACATTGACGCGGCGCTCGACGACGTCCTTGTCGAGTTTCATGTTCGGGATGCCGTACATTAGCAGCCCGCCGATCCGGTCTGCACGCTCGTAAACCGTGACGGTGTGCCCCACCTTGTTGAGCTGTGCCGCCGCCGCCAAGCCAGCCGGGCCGGAGCCGACAATGGCCACCTTCTTGCCGGTGCGCGCGGCCGGAGGCTCGGGCATGATCCAGCCCTCCTCGAATGCGCGATCAATAATCGTGTTCTCGATATTCTTGATGGTCACCGGCGGATTTGTGATGCCAAGCACGCACGCGCCTTCGCACGGCGCGGGGCACACGCGGCCGGTGAACTCCGGGAAATTGTTAGTCTTGTGCAGACGATCAATCGCCTCGCGCCAGCGATTATTGTAAACGAGATGGTTCCACTCTGGGATGAGATTATCGACCGGACAACCGGTGCCGGACTGGCAGAACGGCACGCCGCAATCCATGCAGCGCGCGCCCTGCGTCAGTAAATGTTCCTCCGCGGGATTTGTGTTGATCTCGTCATAGTCGTTCACGCGCTCCAGCGGATCGCGATACGGCACCGCCTCGCGCTCGAACTCCATGAATCCAGTTGGCTTTCCCATTAAATAATTCCCCGGTTGCCTAGGTGACCAGTTCCTGTTCGCGTTGTTTGCGCTCGGCCAGCACACGCTTGTAATCGGTGGGCATCACTTTGACGAATTGGCCAAGCGCACTGCTCCAGTTGTCGAGCACCTCGGTGGCGACCGTGGAGCCGGTGCGCTCGGCATGCTCCTCGATGAGGCTGCGCAACTCCTCGCTGTCCGCCTCGCTCTCGACCGACTCCAGTTCCACCATCTCCATGTTGCAGTTGGGCTCAAACTCATTCTCGGGATCCCAAATGTAGGCGATGCCGCCGCTCATGCCCGCGGCAAAGTTGCGGCCGGCAGGGCCAAGGATCACCGCGCGACCGCCAGTCATGTATTCGCAGCCGTGATCGCCCACGCCCTCGATCACCGCCTGCGCGCCGCTGTTACGGACGCAGAAACGCTCCGCCGCCTGCCCACGGAAGAACGCCTTGCCGCCGGTGGCGCCGTAGAGGCAGACGTTGCCAACAAGGATGTTTTCCTCCGGCTTGAAGGTGGATTCCTTGGGCGGATAAATCACGAGCCGCCCGCCCGACAACCCTTTGCCCACGTAGTCATTGGCGTCGCCCTCGAGCTCCATGCTCACGCCCTTGGCCAGGAAGGCGCTGAAACTTTGCCCTGCGGAGCCATGAAACTTGATATTCACCGTGTCGTCCGGCAACAGGTCCACGCCATGCGCCTTGGCCAGTTCGTGGCTGAGAATGGTGCCGACGGTGCGGTTGGTGTTAATGATGGGCAGCTCGATCTCGACCGGCTCGCCGGCTTCGATGGCGGGCTTGGCCAAGCGGAGCAGCTCGTTGTCCAGCGCGAGGTCCAGGCTGTGGTCCTGCGCCTGGGTGCAGGAGGTACCGACGTCAGGGTGCGGTTTCTCGATCGGCGTGAGGATGGAACTGAGGTCGATGCCATCGGCCTTCCAGTGATCGATGGCCTTCTGCATCTCAAGCGCGTCCACGCGACCGATCATTTCGTTGACCGTGCGGAAGCCCAGCGCGGCCATGATTTGGCGCGCTTCCTCGGCGACCATGAACAGGTAATTGACCACGTACTCGGGCGAGCCGTTGAACTTTTCTCGCAGCTGGGGATCCTGCGTGGCGATGCCCACGGGGCAGGTGTTGAGGTGGCACTTGCGCATCATAATGCAACCCATCGTGACGAGGGGAGCAGTGGAGAAACCCATTTCCTCCGCGCCGAGCAGCGCGGCGATGACCACGTCGCGGCCGGTCTTGAGTCCGCCATCGGTCTGCAACACCACGCGACTGCGCAGGTCATTGAGCACCAGCGTCTGATGCGTCTCGGCGATGCCCAGCTCCCACGGCAATCCAGCATGCTTGATGCTGGTAAGCGGCGAGGCACCGGTGCCACCGGATGCGCCGGAAATCAAAATGTGATCCGCGTGCGCCTTGGTTACGCCCGCGGCGATGGTGCCCACGCCCACCTCGGACACGAGCTTCACGCTCACGCGCGCGGAGGGGTTGGAGTTTTTCAGGTCGTGGATGAGCTGCGCCAGATCCTCGATGGAATAAATATCGTGATGCGGCGGCGGGCTGATCAGGCCCACACCGGGCGTGGAGTAGCGAATGCGCGCGATGTTTTCATCCACCTTGCGCCCGGGCAGCTCGCCGCCCTCACCCGGCTTGGCGCCCTGGGAAATCTTGATCTGCAACTCATCGGCATTAGTGAGGTACCAGATCGTCACACCGAACCGCCCCGAGGCGATCTGCTTGATGGCCGACCGCTTGGAATCGCCATTGGGTAGTGGCTCGAAGCGCTCTGGATCCTCGCCGCCCTCGCCGGTGTTGCTCTTGCCGCCGATGCGGTTCATCGCGATGGCCAGTCCCTCGTGCGCCTCGGCCGAAATGGAGCCGAAGCTCATTGCGCCGGTGCAGAAACGCTTCACGATCTCGCTGGCCGGCTCGACGTCGTCGATGGAAATCGGGGCCCCGTTTACGCCCTCCTTGAATTCCATCAAGCCGCGCAGCACGCATCGCGCCCTGGTGTCGCCGTTGATGTGGTTGGAGAACTGCTGGTACGACTCGAAATTGTTCGTGCGCGCGGCGGTTTGCAGCGCGGCGATGGATTGCGGGTTCCACATGTGCTTCTCGCCCTCGGCGCGCCAGTGGAACTCGCCGGGGTTGGGCAGTGACAGCATTTCGTCCTCGGCGCGCTCGGGAAAGCCGAGCGCGTGGCGGCGCAACATTTCCTCGGCCAGTTCGTCGAGGTTCACACCCTGCACGCGACTGGCGGTACCCTCGAAGCAGCGGTCAATCACTTCATCCCGCAACCCGATGGCCTCGAAAATCTGTGCCCCCTTGTAGGAGTGCAGCGTGGAGATGCCCATCTTGGCCATCACCTTGAGCATGCCCTTGGCCACGCCCTTGCGATAGGCGGCCACGATGGATTCGTCGTCGGCAAATTTCTCGTCATCGGTCAGGCCCTCGCGGCGGGCCTGCCACAGCGACTCGAAAGCGAGGTACGGGTTGATCGCATCCGCGCCGTAACCGACGAGCAGACAGTGGTGATGCACCTCGCGCGCCTCGCCGGTTTCGAGCACCAAACCAATCTGTGTGCGCAGCGCGTTCTTCACTAGATGATGATGCACCGCGCCGGTGGCCATCAGCATGCTGAGGGGGATTCGGTCGGCCGAGATCGATCGGTCAGAAAGTATGGCGAGGCTGAAGCCATCGGCGATGGCCTGTTCGGCCTCGGCACAAATGCGATCCAGCGTCTTAGCCACGCCGGCCGCGCCCTCGGCCTTGGAGAAGGTGATGTCGATTTCCTTGGAGCGCCAGCCGCGGTAATTCATACCCTTTATAGCGTGCAACTCCTCGTTGGTGAGAATGGGATCCGGCAGGCGCAGACGTTGGCAGTGGCCCTCGGTGGTATCGAGGAGATTTTTCTCCGGCCCGATATAGCACTCAAGCGACATGATGACCTCCTCCCGGATCGAGTCGATGGAGGGATTGGTCACCTGCGCGAAGAGCTGGCGGAAATAATCGTAGAGCATGCGCGGCTGGTCGCTGAGGCAGGCGAGCGAGGCGTCATTGCCCATGGAGCCGACCGGATCGCGCAGCTCGTGGATGAGCGGTAGCAGCATGAACTGCATCGTCTCGGTGGTGAACCCGAAGGCCTGCATGCGTTGGCGAAGCGTGTCCGTGGCCAAGCCGTGCGCCTCGCCGGTGGTGGCCAGGTCATCGAGCTCGATTCGCTGGTTTCGCAGCCATTCGCCGTACGGCCTTCGGGTGGAGAAGTCCGCCTTGATTTCCTCGTCGGGAATCATCGCACCCCGCTCGAAATCGACGAGGAACATCCGGCCCGGCTGCAGCCGGCCCTTGGCCTTGACGTTGGCTGGATCGACGGGAATCACGCCCACTTCGCTGGCCATGATCACGCGGTCGTCGTGCGTGAGGTAGTAGCGGCTCGGGCGTAGACCGTTGCGATCGAGCACGGCGCCGATGTATTTGCCGTCGGTGAAGGCGATGGACGCGGGACCGTCCCACGGCTCCATAAGGCAGGAATTGTACTCGTAAAAATCGCGCTTGGCCTGCGGCATTTGCCGGTGCTTCTGCCACGCCTCGGGCACCATCAGCAGCACCGACTCCTGCAGCGACCGGCCGCTCATCAAAAGAAATTCCAGCGCGTTGTCGAAGTTTCCCGAGTCGGAACATTCCGGCTCCATGATGGGGTACAGCTTATGCAGATCATCGTGAAAGAGGCCGCTTTGCAACGTGCCTTCTCGCGCGCGCATGGCGTTGATGTTACCGCGCAGCGTGTTGATCTCGCCGTTGTGGCTCATGAACCTGAACGGCTGTGCGCGGTCCCAACTAGGGAAGGTGTTGGTGGAGAAGCGCGAGTGCACCATCGCGAGGTGCGTCTGGAAATCGGGATTGGAGAGGTCGACAAAGTATGTGAACAACTGGTCTGTGGTGAGCATTCCCTTGTAAATCATCACCTTTGTGGACAGGCTGCAAATGTAAAAGAGCAGCGCCTGCTCGAGGGACGAATCGAAGCGTAGTTGATGGCTGGCGCGTTTGCGGATGATGTAAAGCTGGCGTTCAAAGTCGTCACCCTCCATGCCCTCAGCCGCACCGATGAAAAGCTGCATAATGTGCGGCTCGGCAGCACGCGCGCTCGGACCCACGTCGGCATTGTCCGTCTCCACCGGTACCGCGCGCCAGCCGAGGCAGGTTTGGCCCTGCTCGGCAATGATGGCCTCCACGGCGGTGATACACTTCGCGCGCTCGGCCTCATTACGCGGGAGAAAAACCAGCCCTGCGCCAAAGCGCCCCTTGGCCGGCAGTTCCACACCCATCTCCTCGCGGGCGACCTTCTCGAGAAACCCCCACGGCAGACCGGTGAGGATGCCGCTGCCATCGCCGGTGTTGACCTCACAACCGCACGCGCCACGGTGGTCCATGTTCTTGAGCATCTGAATGGCATCGAGCACAATCTGATGGCTCGGCACACCCTTCACATTGGCCACGAACCCCACGCCGCAGCTGTCCTTCTCGTTGGCCGGATCGTACAGCCCCTGCTTTTGTGGAAATCCTATCGGGTTGACTCGGTCACTCATTCGGTTCAAATCCAAAAAAAACTGGAAAAATCAAAACGAGCTCAACCCGTCTTCTTTTCCCAGACAAAAGCCGTCCAAACGATAACCAAAGGTTAAACGTCCCCTACGAAAGGCGAGTCAGCATCCCACAGCCAAAAAGCTTAAGCAATATTTTAATGGCTAATTGACTTCATTAGTTGAACTTATTTAAATGCCGGAAATGCTGAATCTTCCCTCCCGCTTGGCCAAACGCTCAAGATGAGTCGCCGCATCGGCCATCGCCTCCGATTCGCTGGCCAAGTTCGGTACCATCGCGGCCATACGCCAAAACTGCCGCTCCCCCGGATCGACCTCCGCCTGGCCGAACGCCAGCTGACCCGCCAAACCGATGCACGGCTTACCGAGTCGACGGCAAAGCGCCGCAACTTGGCCCGTCCCCTTCCCCATCAGCGTCTGCTCATCGATGGCCCCCTCCGCTGTCACCACAAAATCTGCCTCCGCAACTTTCCTCTCCAAGCCGGTCGCGTTGGCAAACACCTCAAAGCCGGGCTCAATCGCCGCGCCGGCAAACGCCATCAAGGCGAAGCCAAGCCCTCCCGCTGCCCCCGCGCCGGGCGTCACCGAAAAATCGGTTTCGAGCGTCTCGGCGGCAACCTTGGCCAAACGCCCAAGACAGGCCTCCGCCTTGGCAAAGTCCCCCGGTCGCATGCCCTTCTGCGGCCCATAAACACGCGTGGCGCCATCGATCCCGAGCAGGGGATTCTGCACATCACTCGCCACCGTCACGCTTGGCCAAGCACGGCTCGCCGGCGACTCGATGGCAGCCAAGCTGTCGAGCCAAGTCCACTGCTCGATCTCCCGGCCCGACTCGTCGCGAAACACCCAGCCAAGCGACTGCGCCATACCGAATCCGCCGTCGTTCGTCGCGCTGCCCCCGATGCCCGCAAGGCACTGCGTCGCGCCCGCTTGGCCGGCGGCAAGCAACAGTCCACCCACCCCGCGCGTGTCCAGGTCAAACGGATGGAACCGCCCCCTCGGCAGCAGCGCCAAGCCGTTCGACTGCGCCGTCTCCACTACCGCTTGACCGGACTTGGCATCGAGCCACCAAGCTGCCTGCCGCGATTGGCCTGCTGCGTCCATTCCGTCGAAAAGCCGCTCCTCCAAGCCAAGCGCCTCTGCCATCACAGACCCGAAGCCGTCCCCACCATCGCTCATCGGCAGCAGCGACAGCGTGTCCGCCGGGCAGGCTGCCGCCCAGCCGCGGGCAATCGCCCCGGCCGCCTCGCGCGCCGGGAGGGACCCCTTGAACTTGTCCGGAACAATAAGAACTTGGCGTGGCACCTGCAGGAGAAACAACTTGCCAAACAGGCCGTTGATGGCAATCTGTTTGTGCGTTTTTACGAAATAAAATGGAGAAACCAAAAATAATCGCCTACATGAAACCGTCCTGCGGCTGGAGCGAAGGCGTGCGCGCCGTGATGCGCAAATACGACCTGCCGTTCGAGGATCGCGACATCATCAACGACCCGGAACAACGTCAGGAGATGATTCAGAAAACCGGCCAAATGTTGCAGCCATCCGTTGAGATCGACGGCAACATGCTGGCCGACGTCAGCGGCGACGAAGTGGAAGCCTATATGCTGGCAAACAACATCGTCGAGGACACGGATCGCGAAGCCGACGCCCCGACCGACCAGCCGTGCGAAAACGAAATGGGTGAAAGCGAAATCAAATTTCGCTAAGCCAAGCCGGACAAAACGATTTCAGGGCGGCCTCAGCCGCCCTTTTTTTGTGCCTTGGCCTCATCATGTTTTATCAACGCTGCAACCAAGCCGGAGCCAATGAGGAAGGCGACGAGGGTCCACAGGGTGTCGGCATCGGCGGACGGCATGATCCAGCCAAAATCCACCCGCTCGAAGCCGACGTTGACGTCGCCGACGGTTTCAGATCTCCGGAACGGCCACAGACCCACGAGCGACCCGGCCATCAGGCCGGTGAGAAAGGCGATCGTTGCATCGTGAAATGTTGTCAGCACCCTCTTGAGCAGTCGCGTGAAAAGGAGCAGCCCCAAGACACAACCGGTCGCGAACAGCCCGATGATCATCGGGTCGCGATCATTCACGGCCTGCAACACGTCGAAGTAAGCGCCCATCAGGATCAGGATGAACGATCCGCTGACCCCCGGCAGCACCATCGCGGAGATGGCGATGGCGCCGCACAGCACGAGAAACGCCATCCGGCCGGCGTCCGCTTGGCCAAGCGGCGATGGCGCCTGGGCAATTTGTGGCGCGGCGGCCTGTTCAATATTGACCCGTTTCATCTCGAGTTTGCGATTGGCATCCCTGAGTTGCTGCTCGGGATGCGCCGAGAAGGTCAGTGCCAAGACCAGGCCAAGCGCGCCCAAGGCGCTCAGCCACTCGACCGCCCCAAACCGGCGAATCATCTTCAGTGGCACCCAAATCGACATCAGGATCAGTCCGCTGAAGAAGCCGTAAGTCGGGTCGTGCCACTGCTCAAGCAGCCACACCATCACGCGGGAAAACACCACCACCGCCACCGCGCCACCGGAAGCAATCCAGCCCAAGAACGTCCCGTCGATGCGGCGCCACTCAGCTAGGAATCGTGCCTTGGCACCATCTCGGAAAACCACAACCCCCAGTGCAGTGGTGATCGTGCCGGGGCCAAGATTGCCCACGGCGGCGATGAGGCGCTCGTAGATACCGAGCGCGAGCGCCATGCTCCCGCCGCTCACGCCGGGGATGATGTTTGCGACCCCGATCAGGAATCCGTGCAGAATCGTTTTGAACGCAGCTGGCATCGCTCGCGCGGATTCCAACCCAGCCAGGCACAAATGGCCAAACAAAAACGGCAGTCGGTTTGTCGACTGCCGTCCGCCAAATGGGTTGGCCGCTTATTGCTGCTTGGCCAGGGTTTCCTTGATCGCGTCGAAGTTTGGAAGATCCTTCGGGGTCGGCGTCTGCTCGCTGTATTGCACCACACCGTCCTTGTCGATGACGAACGCCGCGCGGGCGGAGACCGAGCCGAAGCCCATCAGGTCGTCGAGCAACACGCCGTAGTCGGCTGCGACCGACTTGTTCAGGTCGCTGGCTAACGTGATGCCGATGCCCTCTTTCTGCGCCCAGGCCTCCTGCGCGAAGGGGCTGTCCACGCTGATGCCAATGACGTCCGCATTCAACTCGGTGTACGCGCCAAGCCCGGCGGTGATGTCGCACAACTCGCCGGTGCACACGCCGGTGAACGCCAGTGGCACGAACAACAACACGGTGTTCCTGCTGCCAAAGTTGCTGCTGAGGGTGACGTCGGTGACGTCGCCTGTGGTTTTCGATTTCAGGGTGAAATCCGGTGCCTGAGTTCCCGCTTCAATTGCCATGATTATTTGTTTAGATACCGTGGCCCGTTGGCCGCGCCCGTTTTACGGCACGCTTGGCCAATGTCAATCACTCTCAGCCAAGCGGCTTGTTTGCGCGGGGGCGAAACGGTAGCTTGGGGCCGTTCTTCGATCCCGGGAGGGCGGAGGGTCGCCTCCGGCTTGCCGGGGGAGGAAAGTCCGAACTCCGCAGGGCGCGATGCCGCGTAACCCGCTCCTCGAGGGTGGGATATACGCGGGAGACGGCGCTTCAAGGCGTCGCCGACGGCCAGTGCCGCAGAAAATAAACCGCCCGGTTCGCCGGGTAAGGGTGAAAAGGTGGGGTAAGAGCCCACCGCCCCGAGAGTGATCAAGGGGGCACGGTAAACCCCATCGGGAGCAAGGCCAAATAGGGAGCCCGGGACGGCCCATCCCACGGCGCAAGCCATGGCTCCGGGTTGGGTCGCACAAGATAAATGGCCCTCTCCGCGTCCGGCTCGTCCGGTGCGCGCAGACAGAATTCGGCTTATAGCCTGACCGGGATCGGAGACACCCTTGGCCAAGCCCATGACCATTATTAAGCATTTGACACGGCGGCGGCGCGTCCATAAAATTTGCCTCCTTTCGAATTTCTGAACGATGCCTGAAGAAACCACCCAACCCCCGGCCGCTGGCGGTTCGCAAGAATCCAAGAAACAAACGGTGCGCATCAGCCTACCTCCCAAGCCGGCTGCCTCGCCGACAATCAAGATTTCCGTGCCACCCGCCGGGGCAGCCGAAGGCAGCAAGGCAGCCTCCACCATCAAGATTCCTGTACCGCCCAAGACGGCGGCGACGGGCGTGGGGATCACCAAGCAGGCTGCGCCCGCAGAAAAAGTGGAGACCCCGCCGGCAATGGTGGAGCCGGTTACTGCCGCCGTAGAAGAGGAGGCTGTCACCACGGCAGCGCCCAAGCAGAAAAAAGCCCGTGTCAAGAAGGCCGCTCCCGCCGACAACCCGGTCGACACCGCCGTGGCGGCCGTCGCCGCTCTCGGCGCGATTGGCTTGGCGGCGTTCCTGGCCAGCCTCGGTGGGTTGTTTTAATCCCACCGCGACGTTCGATTAAAAAGAAATGGCCTCCGACAAAGTCGTTACCCTGACCGCGGACAACTTCGACACCGAGGTACTGCAGTCCGCCACTCCCGTGCTGGTTGATTTCTGGGCCGAGTGGTGCGGCCCCTGCAAAATGATCGGCCCGATGGTTGATCAACTCGCCGACGAGAACGAAGGCAAGGCGACGATTGGCAAGGTGAACATCGACGAGCATCAGCAACTGGCCGTGCAGTTCAACGTGCAGTCCATCCCCACCCTGCTCATCTTCAAGGGCGGCGATGTCGTGGAGCAGGCCGTAGGTGCGCGCAGCAAAGCCGACCTACAAGCGATGCTCGACAGCCACGCCTGATCACGCTCTTCTCCCCGGGAGGACATGGCCTCCCTGATCGAGACCCCCCGCAGCTTCCGGCGCCGATCTGAGTTTTATCATCAACTCAGCGTGTTGCAGCAGGCCGGTATCGGCGTGACTCAGTCGCTGGAGCAAACCCCACCACCGAGCCAGCGCGACCACCGGCACGTTCGCGAAACCATCGACCGACTCAACGCCGGCGAGACGTTTTCCGAGTCACTCAAGGACCGTGAGAGCTGGCTGCCCGCTTTTGACAGGATGATGATCGAGGCCGGCGAGGCCGGCGGGCGGCTCGATGACACCCTGCACACCCTCTCTGACCATTACGCCCAGCGCTCAGCGCTCATCCGCGACGTGCTGCTGAGGCTGGCCTACCCGGTGTTCATCGTTCACTTCATCATCCTGATGCCAGGCCTCATCTCGTACGGGGCCAGCCTGCTGGGAGGAAGCGACACCGGATTCCTGGGTGCGTTTTCCCCGTCTCTGCTCACGCTGGGGGCACTATACGGCGCCGTTTTTTTTGTGCTCTACCTTGGCCAGGCCAACCGCGGGTTCGCCCTCCGCTATTGGCTGGAGAAAATCTGGCACCGCGTGCCGATGTTCGGCCCGGCGTTGAAGGAACTCAAACTCTCCCGGCTGTCATTCGCGCTGCATGCCCTGCTCAACGCCGGGGTCAACGTCCGCGAGGCTTGGGAGAGCGCCGCCAGTGCCTCCGGCTCGCCCTGGCTGGCGACCAGCGTCCGCGCCTGGCTGCCGGATCTGGATCGCGGCCTGCTGCCGTCCGAGGTGCTTAAACGGGCTGAGGATTTCCCAAGAACCTTCCGCGACCTGTACGCCACCGGCGAGGTCTCCGGCCAACTCGACGACTCGCTACAGCGCCTGGCCAAGCTGTATCACGAGGAAGGCACGCGCCATCTCAAGAACGCGGCTGGCGTGGCCACCGGACTGGTTTATGGCGGGGTGGTGATCACGGTGGCGTTCATCGTCATCCGGTTCTGGACGAACTACTACAGCTCCATTCTTAATGCCAACTGACATTCGCGCTTGGCCAATCGCTGGGCCAAGCGGTATCGTCACGTCCATGGATGCGCTGCTCAAGCTGCTTCGGGAAAACGCCGCCCTGTCCACCGTGGATTTGGCCGGCATGCTGGAACTGTCCGAGGAGGAGATTCGTGACAAAATCCGCCAAGCCCAGGCCGATGGAGACATCCTCGGTTATCAGGCGATCCTTAGCGACGAAGCCACCGGTAGGGACGGCGTGCAGGCGGTGATTGAAGTCAAGCTGACACCGGAACGCGGCGGGGGATTCGATCGCCTAGCCGAGCGCATCTCCAAGTACAGTGAGGTCAACTCCTGCTACCTCATGTCAGGCAGCTACGACGTGCTCGTGATCATCGACGGCAACAGCCTGCACGAAGTCGCCTCGTTCGTGGCGGAAAAGCTGGCAACGATCCAGGGTGTCACCTCCACCGCCACGCATTTCCTGCTCAAGCGCTACAAGGAAAACGGCGTGATGATCGGCGGCGTGGAGGGGGTCGAGCGCCTGGCCGTCAGCCCGTGAGGTCTAGAGACCAAGCGCCACTCTACTCATGAAGACGAAACTCATGAAGACTAAAGTAATTCATATCAATCCCACTGAATGAAATCTAATTACTTGTGACCACTTGTTATTTCCTTCCCCTTACGTCCACCTTTGTTGACCAGCAACTCCGCCACCGCCTTCCTGCCATCGATATTTTTGAATGTAATTCCTTCGCCGCGTAAAAGGGCACAATCAAGAGGTGTCCAATTCTTTAGATCAAGAGGATTGATGGAAGCACCATTGTCGATCAACAGCTCGGCAATTGAGACGTAACCATTTAAAGCACAGAAATGTAATGCAGTCTGTTTGCCATGAGTCACCTCATTCGGCCCAGCGCCACGTTCCAGCAACATTTTTACTGTCCCTAATTTCCCCAAAGCCGTAGCGACCTGAAGCGGTGTGACACCATATTGATTGTTGGCATCAATTGGCATGCCTGACGCCAGGTACTTGGCAATGGCCACCTCGTCTCCATTGAGCACTGCCGTGTGAAGTGGATATTCCGGTGTATCCTGACCAGTAAAGCCGTGCCCATTTTCCCAAGGAACCAAAAGAGGTGACTTTACTTGCTTCGAACTCTTGGCGTCATGACCTGATGTTCGACAAGCAACCAAACAAACCAAATAAATTGAAAAAACACACCATTTACCTACAAAAAACATTTCTTGATAACGATGGCTACGGCAGAATGCACTAAATCACCAAAGAAAAAAATCATCATTTTTCATGCTGTCATCGAGCAACAATAACGACACAAAAGGATCGCCCCATAGAAGGGCGATCCTTAATTGATGTTTTATAGCTGTTTAGCAATCCCGTCGTGTCTAGAACCACTAACTGCCAGGAGGAACTAATACATCAAAACTGTGTTTCAACACCAAACAGCAGCTGCTGGGGCATCCCAGGGCGTGGCCCCTGGGGCAAACGGCCCACGACATACTCTTTATCAAACACATTGCGCGCCGTAGCGAACAAATTGGTATTATCAGTAACCGAGTAATGAACCGAGAAATCAGTGACAAAATAGCTTGGCACTTCCCCGTAACGCGAATCGTATTTGCCGGCGTAGTTAAACGGGCCGCCTTCGTTAAACCCTGATGCATAAGAATCATCGATATATGTACCGTCCAATGCGAGACGGAATTTACCAATTCTCAAGCCAATTCCGGCATGGAGTTGAAATTCCGGTATGTAGGGAACTGTGTTACCATCCTTCGCACCACTGAAGATGCTTTCGCCATCGGCAGAACTTGCCCCACTTTCAAACTCAGCCTCGGTCCATGTGATACCGACGGTCACCGGTAAACTGTAATTCGCGCCATTGGCAGCACCGAAATCATAGCCTGCCTGCAGTTCCAAACCGACTGCGGTAATCTCTCCGTCGTTCGGGCCTTTATCGACAACAACCGTTTCTCCATCTTCAAACTCCTCAAAACCGGTACCCAGATTGTCCGGCACAATAAAGTCTTTCAGATCCGAATAGAACAAGGCACCCGTTGCAACAAAGGCCTCATTTTGGTAACGTAATCCCAACTCGTAGCTGTTAGAACTTTCTTCATCAAGCGACTCTCCACTACGAATATATGAACGTGGACCAGGCAATGATGTCCCGTGATACACCCCACCAAAAAGATTCAAACCTTCGTAAACATCGTAGGAAAGGCCCACCCCCCCTGTGACAACATCCATGTCCCCAGAACCTTTTGCGGGTGATTTATCTGATGTACGAGTGTTCTGGTCATATGAGAAATCCAAAGACTCATACCGAATACCTGGTATCACAGATAGTTTATCATTAATGGCGACACGATCCTCGAGATATAGGGACCAAGCGTCTGTTTCTTGATGACGATCGCCCGCTGCTCCACTCGGGGCATCCGGACCGGACGATGACCAACCGCCTAATTCGCCTTGATCATATTTATGATACCATTGGTAGCGGTCAATATCGTCATTATGGAAACGAACGCCTAATTGAATTTCATTCCCCAAAGAGCCAAGCTCCAAATCATAATTCAAAATAGATTCAATGCCTTGCGCTGAATAATCTCGATTATTGGCTTTGAGCCTAATAAATCCAGCACTCTCGCCTTTGATTACACTTAGGTAATCAATCTTATTCCAAACTTTATATGCGCTTTTCCCAGCTTTCCCATCG
>Ga0187827_10003060_pt1 | contig 22067 bp, 19 predicted proteins | sample ETNtaG_39_FD_167969 | JGI IMG/M metagenome (GOLD analysis project Ga0187827, IMG submission 167969) | Marine microbial and viral communities from oxygen minimum zone, Eastern Pacific Ocean - ETNP2014_SV_150_PacBio MetaG (Illumina Assembly) | ecosystem: Environmental > Aquatic > Marine > Hypoxic... | reverse complement strand
ATGGTGAATGGTGAATGGTGAATGGTGAATGGTGAATGGTGAATGGTGAATGGTGAATGGTGAATGGTGAATGGTGAATGGTGAATGGTGAATGGTGAATGGTGAATGGTGAATGGTGAATGGTGAATGGTGAATGGTTCATACGTCGTTGTCTTCGTCCTCTTGTGCAATCAGGAAGGAGAAGACGAAGAGCTGACCTTAGCTGACCTTTCCCTTCATTGAAGGCAAATTTCCATGCCATAGAATCATTCTTTCCCTCCTCAACCCTTGATCATGAGTGCGCTATGCCTTTGGCGGATGTCGAAGAAGAAAAGCTTCAGACCATCGACCTCGGTGAGATTTCACTGGATGCTGATGGCCGTATCCAGGCGTGTTCTCGCGGCATTGAACGTATGTTTGGGGTTCTACACCAGGATGTGATCGGCAAACATTGTGACTGGCTTCTTCGCGGCGAAGACGCTTCCGAATCTGTCCTGGACATCCTTCGAGAAGATTCAACCTTTACGACTTTAGACCGGCAATTGGGCTCATTTAATGGTCGATGGATGCGCTGCCTGCTGCACGTTCGCCGTTCAGATGAAGACAGTCCTTCGTTTGAAATCCTTGTGCGGGAGGTCGGGGATGAACTGCTGGATGAGCGGGATGACAGCTTCCACCAACAACAGGTGAGAGAGCTCACACGATTTGAAGATCTGGTGATGCACACGCTCAGAGAACCGGTCACGCGCAAGCAGGCGATAGAAGTGTCTCTGGACAACTGCCTCGAACTGCTCCCTTGCGATCTGGCTGTCGTCGCTCTGATTCAGAAGGACGATGCAGAATCATTCGCCATTACGCGGGTAGAGCCGGCTGAAGGGTGTCTGGATTCGATACGTGACAGACTGGAAGAGGATCTCGAGTCCTTTGCGCAGCGCCGAGTTTCGATTCTCCCCTTCACGGTTATCCAGGGTCCGAAGAAGCGCGAAAAAGTCAGCAGTAGTCAGACGTTAAAATCAGCTCTCTCGATGCCGGTTTTCTCTGCGGGCAGGCTGGCCGGGCTTCTCGCAGCGGGGAGCCGCGTAGAAGGTGCCTTCAGCATCAAGGAAGAGCGCATTCTCTCGACCCTTTCCACGCACCTCTCGCTCTCATTGCAGCAGGCGCACTATCAGGATTCTCTTCGGTCAACCATCAGCGAACTGGAGAATCTCAACCGGACGCTGGCACGCCTGCAGACCGCCACCGAACAGATAAATGCCGCCCTGGATGCGGAAGAGCTGTACAGGCTTACTTTAAGTCTTGCGATGTCAGAAACGGATGCAGATTCAGGCTCGGTCATTCTGCTGAACAGGGAATCGAAAAAGCTCGAGGTCGCTGCCTCTCGCGGGCTCGATGCCGAGATGCTCGAACCGGACACTCTGAATCGCACCGACGGTATCGCGAAGTGGGTGATCGAGACTGGACGGATGTTAAGCCTTGGACCAAACCTCGTTCACACCCAGTTCCAGAGCCCGGGCATGGAGCGTGGGATCACTCACGCCCTCGTAGTCCCTCTCCGCAGCCACGAACAGACACTCGGCGCAATCACTGTCAACAAGATGCGCTCGGAAGAAGGCTTCACCGAGGTGCAGACCGAGGCACTGCTCATGATCGGCAATGCTGCGGCAGTTGCCCTTGACGTTCTACGGCTCTATCAGGAGCAGATAGAAGGAGAACGCATCGCCTCGATCGGCATGACGGTCATGGGCATCGGCCACTACATCAAGAACCTGAACACTGTGCTTCAGGTCGGTCGCAAGTTGATCGACGACGGGTTGAGGAAAGGGAATCTTGAAAGTGTGGGGGCCGCCTGGGACACGATGAGACGCAGCACGGACAAGCTCACGAATCTGGCCATGGATCTCCTCGATTATGCGAAACCCAGGGAGCCGATTCGCCAGAATGTAGAGATCCATCAGCTTCTGAAGAACATCGCCCATGAGTTCGAACCGGCCGCCGCGCATCATGAGATTCAGATTGAGTTATCCCTCGTTGCGGAGCCCAGCGAATTATCCATTGATAAAGATCAGATTCATCGGTGCGTGTTGAATCTAATGAACAACGCCATCGACGCCATGCCGGGAGGCGGCCAAATGATCCTTGCCACGAAGATCATGAATCGTCATAATGAACGCGCGTTTCTCGAATTAAGCGTTTCTGATCAGGGCGAAGGCATTCCGGATGAAGTTCTTCCCAGAATTTTTCAGCCGATGTTCAGCACCAAAAGTTCGAGAGGCACCGGAATCGGTCTTGCCGTTACTCGGAAAATCATAGAAGAGCACGGCGGGAAGGTAGAACTGACAACCCAACCGGGAACAGGAACCACGTTCACGCTGCTCCTGCCATTGGAAAAGCCTGACGACGAGGATTAAACAAATGGACACATTCACCATCACAGAAGAGTCGGCTGACTTCGGCAGCGGAGAGGCCCAGTGCGTTCGAGTAGGCGGATATCTCGATGCAGGAAATATCCAGCAGTTCGAAGCACGCATCAATGAAATTGTGGGCGATTCAGGAAAGAATATCATCGTCGATCTTGAAGAGCTCGAATACATCAACAGCGCGGGTATCGGAGTGCTGCTCAATGCGTGGAGCGCGCTCTCGCAGATTGAAGGCAGCCTTCAGATAGCGAACATGCCGGCCAGCATCCGCCGCATATTTGATGTCCTGGGTTTTTCAAAAGTGATCACGATTGCTGAATCCCTGGAGGGCGCCCTCGCCAATCTCAAGAACGGAAGTGTCAAGGGCGAAAGCTAATTCGAGAAAGATATGTCCGAAGATTCAAAAATGATCTCAATGTGTGTGCCGGCCGAGGTGGAGTTCCTTCACCTGATCCGATACACGGTGCGCAGTGTTGCCAAGGAATTCGGCTTTGGCGCGGAGGATGCTGCCAAGATTGAGATGGCCGCGGACGAAGCCTGTACAAACGTGATGCTACACGGTTATGAAGAGGATTCAGACGAACAATCGGTTTACGTCAAGATGCAGTTCTATTCAGACCGGATGATCCTGAGAATTATCGATAAGGCCAAGGCTTTCTCACCGGTTGAAAGAGAAACAGTCACCGTCGAAGAACACCTGAAGAAAGGGAAGCGAGGCGGTCTTGGTATTTACATCATGCGTTCGTTTATGGACGAGGTGAACCATGAATACAGCAACGACGGAAACCAACTCGAACTTGTTAAATTCCTGCCTGCTTCCGAATCCCAGAAAGCAGAAGCCCACCCCTGATCGAGATTTTTCGCTGATGTTCCTCTGACGGAGTAGTCGGGATGCGTGCGCGCTCCACACAGATTGGCTGGCTGCTTTTGGCCATCCTGCTTGTTTCAAATCTTGGATTGATTCTGCTCAATCTGCAGATCCTGGCTGCCTCCAACACGAAGGGGCTCTTTGCAATCTGGAATGTGGCGTTGCTGGTGCTCGTTGTCATGGCTTACACGGTCTGTTCCCGTGCAGACAAGACCGGACGATTAGCCGACATCGAGCTGGAGAAGCTGCGGCTCAAGGTGGCAGATACGACGCCGGAAACAGAGGTCCTCGAAACGCTCAGCGATATCTCGCACCAGTTTCTGGAACACGTGCAGGTGATGCCGCTGCTGGAGCGTTTTTCCGAAGCGGCCAGAAGCGTTCTTCAGGCCGACGTCTGCGCCATCCAGGTCTTTGGCGAAGCCAGCGATGAGCCAACAACGCTGGTCAATGGCGCCGAAGAAATCGCCTTCGGAGAACAGGTCTATAAGCAGGTAAAGGAGCAGGCCAGTTCCGTCCTGATCAATGATATTCGGCATCACGCAAAGTATGTGGAAATGACGGAACAGAATCTCCTCGGGATGGTCATCGCGCCCTTCGAAATACGCGGTCACGTCATCGGCATGATTGGGATTTTTTCACGCCAGGAGGGCTCCTTCAGCGGTCGGGAATTGCACCTGCTCCAGGTCTTCGCACGCCATGCCGCCCTCTTGATCGAAGCCAACCAACTCATGAACGCGGTCAGGAAACTTTCGCTCCGGTCTGATTCAACCGAAGTCGCGAATCTGCAGCACCTGCGTGAGCGCCTCTCCGAAGAGAGAGAAGCCGCTGATTACGAAATGGGAATCGCCCGAAACATCCAGGTCGACCTTTTGCCTGAAATCCTGCCGCAAATCCCCAATGCAAAAGTCGAGGCATACAACCTTCCCGCAAAAGTGGTCGGAGGCGATTTCTATGACGTCATCGAACTGGGTGAAGACAAGTTCGGGCTGGCCATCGGTGACGTCTCCGGCAAAGGCGTACCGGCCGCGCTGGTGACCGTGATGTCTCAAGCTGTCCTGCACCTTATGGCCGCGCCGGATGCATCGCCTTCCACCGTGCTGCATCGGCTCAATGAGATGTTGTACCGCGAGACGCCATCGGGCGTTTTCGTTTCCATGTTTTACGGCATCTGGGACCGCAAGAACAATCTTCTGAGATTCTGCAATGCCGGCCACGAACACCCGCTGCGATTCAATCGCACTACTAACGCGTGTCAACCCGTCGAATGCGCAGGAGTCGCACTCGGCGCGGTGGAAGATGTCTCCCTGTTCCTGCACGACGAAGATGTGCAGCTCGAATCAGGTGACGTCATCCTGCTCTACACGGACGGCGTGGTCGAAGCCAAGAACCGGGAAAACGACATGTTCGGCGTGGCGCGTCTACAGAAAGATGTCGTTGAAATTGCCGCACAGACCCAGAACGGCTACCTTAATGCCTTGGTCGAAGATATTGAAGAATTTGTCTCCGGCGCCGAACAACACGATGACATCACCATGCTGAGCCTCTGCGTCGAGTCGGCTGAATCCGTCTGAGTTTTATGGCAACGACAGCAATCTCCCAGAAACCCCTGTTTACGATCCATCAGGCCGGCAGCATCATCCTGATCCGATTCACGGAATTCGCTAAATGGATCGACGTCGCCTCTGCCAACCAGGCGGACAAGGATCTCACCGCGCTCATCGAAGACAACCAGGGTACAACCGTGGTCCTGAATCTTACACCCATCGAGATGATGGCCACCCTGATGATCGGGCACCTCGTGCGCCTTCACAAGACGCTCGAACGAGGCGGCGGAAGGCTCAAGCTCTGCGACGTAGGCCAGTCCGTCGTCAAGACCCTTGCCATCATGGGGCTGGACAAGCAGCTCGAGATCGCCGAGGACGAAACCACAGCCCTGGAAGAATTCGGCGAGACGCCTCCTCCAATTGGCCCGCAGCCGGCCCAATCCCAACCATCTGACACGGAGGAGATCAAGGAACAGCAGGAAGGCTTGGACACGGACATCATGTCCAACAAAGCCCTCAAGGATCCAGCCGAGCGCGAATCAACATTTGATGACCCCAGGGATCGGCGGGAGGCTCAAGATGAGGGCATCGCCGATCTTCCGCTCATCTGGGATGAGCCGGACGAAGGCAGTATCAGCTTCGTCCTCGATCAGCGAAAGCTCCTCGCGACAGACCTGGTCGAGCGCATCTTTCAGCATCTGAAGAAGATCGCTTTTACGGGCAAATACAAACAGATGGTTCTGGACTTCGAACAAGTCTACTTCCTCTCAAGCCGGTTGGTCGGATACATGACCAAACTGCAGAAGGTGATGGGCGAGCACTCCGGCACGCTGACTCTAACCAACATCCATTCCGATCTGCGTCCGCTCTTCAGAATTCTGAAAGTAGATCAGATAGTGGAGATCCTTGAAGCAGGAACGGATTAATCGCATGCCAGACAAGCCAGAAGTCCACATTTACACCGACGGCGGCTGCCGTGGGAACCCCGGCCACGGGGCCTGGGCAGCCATTCTCACTGACGGCAAAAGCCGGCGCGTCATCGGGGGCGCGGCTAATGAAACGACTAACAACAAGATGGAAATCACCGCGGCCATCGAAGGCCTGCGAGCCTTGAAAGCACCCAGCAAAGTCTTCTTCGTCTCTGACAGCAAGTACACTCTCCAGGGCATCACAGACTGGATACACGGCTGGAAAAAACGCGGCTGGAAAACAGCGAGCAAGAAGCCCGTAAAGAACAAAGAGCTCTGGCAGGCCCTGGATGCCGAAGCTTCCAAACACAAGATCGAATGGTCATGGACAAAAGGTCACGCGGGCCACGATGAGAACGAAGAATGCGATGAGATTGTGAACCTTTTGATGGACCGGATCGAAATGGGAGAAGACCCGGATTCCATCCGCTTCGATGAGCGCAGCAGCATGAATGATTGATGGTTAATGAATGGTGGATGCCGGATGCTGGCAGTGCCGAATTCGTTTGAGCGTCGGATGCTCAGGATACTGGATGCTGGATGCTGGATACTGGTAGTGCCGTCTTCGTATGAGCGTCGGATGCTCAGGATGCTGGATGCTGGTAATACCGGTGTTGCTGTGATGACGGATGTAAATCAGGACACTCATCTTGAGACGACCGCTCAAACCTCAGACCGTATGACCAGCATCCAGCATCCAGTATCACCATCTTGAGAGTGCCGCTCATACCTCAAACCGCATGACCAGCATCCAGTATCACTACCATCTTGAGACGGCCGCTCATACCTCAGACCGCATGACCAACATCCAGCATCCAGTATCCCTACCGTCTTGAGACGGCCGCTCAAACCTCAGACCGTATGAGCAGTATCCAGCATCCAGCATCCAGTATCCCTACCGTCTTGAGACGGCCGCTCAAACCTCAGACCGTATGAGCAGTATCCAGCATCCAGTATCCAGTATCACTACCATCTTGAGACGACCGCTCATGCCTCAAGCCGTATGACCAGCATCCAGGTTCCAAGCATTCAGTATCCAGCATCAGCCCTTCTTTCCTTTCGCCTGCCAAACATCGATTGCTATAATCCGCCGCTTTTCGCACCCGACCCAACACAGATACATCATGATGACCGCCTCTGAAATCCGCCAGACATTCCTGGATTTCTTCAAGGATAAAGGCCACGAAACCGTCCGCAGCGCGCCGGTTTTCCCGCAAGACGACCCAACGCTTTTTTTCACGAACGCCGGAATGAACCAGTTCAAGGATGTCTTCCTCGACACGGGTACGCGCTCGTATTTGCGTGCTGTTGATACACAGAAATGCATCCGGGTAAGCGGCAAGCACAACGACCTCGAGGAAGTGGGCGTCGATACCTATCACCACACGTTCTTTGAAATGCTGGGCAACTGGTCCTTCGGCGACTATTACAAGAAGGAAGCGATCCTATGGGCCTGGAAACTGCTTACCGGGGTGTTCGGGCTGCCAAAGGACCGCCTCTGGGCCACCGTGCATCATTCTGATGACGAGGCCATGGAACTGTGGAAGGAAGTGACGGACATTAATCCGGAGCATGTGCTGAAGTTCGGCGATAAGGACAATTTCTGGATGATGGGCGAAACCGGACCCTGCGGCCCCTGTTCCGAGCTGCACATTGACCTGACTGAAAACGGCTGCACTCCTGAGGATGTCAACGCGGACCGACCGGATGTAATCGAGCTGTGGAACCTGGTTTTCATTCAATACAACCGCCAGCAGGATGGCACTGATGTCGAACTGCCCGCCAAACACGTGGATACCGGTCTGGGCCTGGAGCGCCTGACTGCAGTGCTTCAGGGGAAGAGCTCAAACTATGACACCGATATTTTTGTGCCGCTCCTTGACACACTCTCAGAAATCTGCGGCCGGCCATATGAGGGTGACAGCGAGGTCGCCATGCGGGTCATCGTGGACCATGTTCGCGCTTTGTCTTTCGCCATCGCGGACGGAGCGCTGCCTTCCAACGAAGGTCGCGGCTATGTGCTTCGCCGTCTACTTCGCCGGGCAGCAAGATTCGGTCGGACCCTTGACCTCGACGAACCATTCATCTACCGGATCGTGGCGACTCTCGTTCGCGAGATGGGTGACTCTTTCCCAGAGCTTGCCGAACGCCAGAATCACATCGAGCGAGTGATCAAGGGCGAAGAAGAAGGCTTTGGAAGAACCCTTCATCGCGGCATCGCGATCTTTGAGAGTGTGGCCGGCAAACTCAAGGAATCCGCTTCAACGGTCTTCCCCGGTGACGAAGCATTCAAGCTGTCCGACACCTGTGGTTTCCCAAGTGACCTCACTGAATTGATGGCGCGCGAAATCGGGATGACTGTCGATATGGAGACGTTCGACAAACTCATGAATGAACAGAAAGAACGTGCCCGAGCCGCAAGCAAGGCCAAGCTCGCCGAAGGCGCGGGGGAAGAATGGCAGGTGGTCCGTGAAGGTGAGCATTCCGATTTCACCGGGTACGAATCTCTTACAGAAATCTGCAACATCACCGAAGCACGAAAATCAGGCGATCAGTTCCACGTCATTCTAAATCGAACTCCCTTCTATGCAGAGTCAGGCGGACAGATCGGAGACCAGGGAACTCTGACTGCCGACAGCTTCACAGCCAACGTGATCGATACTTTGAAAGAGGGCGATCGATTCATACACGTGGTGGATGGCCTTCCTGACGATTTGAGCGTGGAACTCAAGGCCAGCGTGGACGCCGAGCGCCGGCTCAACACCATGAGAAATCACACGGCCACCCACCTCATGCATGCCGCCCTGCATGCAACCGTTGGCGAGCACGCAAAACAGGCCGGTTCGATGGTTTCGCCGGAACGCCTGCGTTTTGATTTCACGCACTTCGAGTCGGTGAGCCCTGAACAGATAGAAGAGATCGGACGACTGGTGAATCAGAGAATACGTCAAGACCTTGAAGTCCGAACAGAGACCACCAGCTTCGATGATGCCCGGGCTGCGGGCGCTATGGCGTTGTTCGGTGAGAAGTATGGTGACACCGTTCGCATGGTCTTAATAGGCGACCACAGCCTCGAGCTCTGCGGGGGCACTCATCTGAAATCGACCGGTCAGGTGGGCCACTTCAAGATTCTATCTGAAGGCAGCATCGCCAGCGGGGTCCGCCGTATCGAAGCGGTCACGGGTGACGTAAGCGCAGAGATTCTGCAGCAGGAGCAGCGCATCCTAGGGCAGGTGAAATCGTTTTTTCCTTCAGCAAAGTTCGAAGATATTCCTGGACAGATCGAGTCACTGCTCGAGGAAAAAAAGTCACTCGATAAAGAGCTCAAGAAACTCAAATCGGAAGCAGCCTCTGCCGGCCTCGGCTCGCTGGTCGATTCGGCGCAGGACGTGAACGGCGTCAAGGTAATCGCCACTAAGATCGAAGCAGATAATCCGGGCGACCTCAAAGAAGTGGGCGACTCACTCCGCCAGCAGCTCGGCAGCGGGGTCGGCGTCCTGGGAGCAACCATCGGCGGCAAGGTCAGCATGGTCGCCGTTGTGACCGATGATCTTGTGAAGACTGTTCAGGCCGGAAAAGTTGTCGGCGCGGTGGCAAAGATAGTCGGCGGCGGCGGCGGCGGCCGCCCTCACATGGCACAGGCAGGGGGCAAAGATCCCTCCAAACTGGATGCAGCTCTCCAGGCAGTGCCCGAAATCGTGCGAGAGATGATGGGGTAGCGGTACCGTGGCGCGGAGGCTCCGCGACCGCTCGACTCGTCACAGATCAGCTCGAAACCTCAATCTCTTCCTCAACAAATTCTTCTGCAACCCCAACCCACGTGAATGCTTTTGCGTAATCAGCTTTGCCAGCCTTTACGGATGCGATGAGTTGGTGTGCATCGGGCCAGATGGGTTCGCGTGGCCCGTCGTCATCGCCGGTAGTTGGGTAGGTGGCCTGGCGGGTGTCTTCGGCGGAGAAATAGGATTCGCAGTCGGGGTGAGAGTGATAATAGCCGAAGAGTTTCAGACCTTTTTCGTCCGCGGCTTCCTCAATCTTCATCTGTTCCAAAGGGTCGATGTTGAAAGCATCCTTTGCTGTGCGCGGGTAATGTTCGGGGTCCTTCTCGTGCAGTCTGTTTTGGATGTTCGTGCAGCGGAGCGCCTCGGTGACCTCATCGCCATCCGCCGGCCCGGCGAGGCAGCCGCAGCATTCTTCGGGGAACGTTTCCTCGCCATGGCTGAAAACAGACTCGAGAGCGGCCTTTGTGATTTGCAGCATCTTTCGCGTATCCGTGATTTTTCTTCACATTAAAAAGGCCGCAAGTAATGGATCACTTGCGGCCTTACTTTAGAGCATTATTTCGTTCAGCCACCTGCAACCGCCGGGACGATGGATACTTCCTTTGCGTCGCCGACCTCCGTATCAAGATCGCTCAGAAAACGGATGTCTTCTCCGTCCAGGTAGACATTGATGAAACGCCGAACGCGGCCCTGCTCATCGACCAGTCGTTCCTTGATTCCGCTGCACTCAGCTTCGAGATTCTCAAAAACTTCCGACAGGGTTACGCCATCAATCTCTACGGACGCGTTTCCGCCGGTGTGGGTCCGAAGCATGGTTGGAATGTTCACCTTGACTGCCATGGTGTATGCCTCTCCTGTGATTCGGCTGAAATAAAAGTCGGTTGCCCCGAGGAAGCATCTCCTACGCGATTCCGCGAACAGGGCTTTTTCAAGAAGGGCGGAATCCTACAGACCCGAATCGGGAATTCAACCAGCGGCTCGCCTCGTAGTGTGGGCGCTCCGCGACTGCCTGATCGAACGCTTCATGATGCGGACGCTCCGCTACCGATTCATCTTACTTTGATGACTACCTTCCCCATGTGTTGCTGAGACTTCAAGTACTCAAAGGCATCTCGAGCCTGCTCGAAGGTGAAGGATCTGTCGACCACCGGTTTCAGTTTCATCGTATCTACCGCTTTTGCGAAGGCGTGCAGTTCTTCGGTGGATTCCATGTAAATGCCCCGGACGGTTATCTGGTGACGAATCAGATCGAACACATTGATCTGACTTTCCAGGCCATCAAGGACGCCTATGACGGCGATCCTTGCGCCGTAAGTGCATGCCTTGAGTGATAGCCCGAGCGATTTGCCACCGGCGACTTCGACGACCACGTTTGCGCCGCCTCCCGTCCACTTCTTGACGTCTCTGGACCAATCGGCCTGGCGGTAATCAAAGGTATGCTTCACGCCGAATTTCTGGCGAACAAGCTCTGCTTTTTCATCACTGGATGTGCTCATGATCACGTGTGCTCCGAGGGCGGCTGCAAGCTGGGCGGCGAAGACGGAGACGCCTCCGGTGCCGTGCAGGAGTACCCAATCCCCCGGCCGCGTTTTTCCGTGGGTCATGATTGCAGCCCATGCCGTAAGGCCGGCGACTGTCAGGGTAGAGCCCTCCTCCATCGTGAGATTGTCAGGCAGCGGAATCAATGAATCGGCGGGATAGACTACTTGCTCAGAGAGAACCCCGTCGAGACCATTGCCACCTACGAAAGTTCTGGCCCAATCCGCTTTCAGTCTGCCTGCCGGCCAGTTCATGAATGGCGCGTTGAATACCCGTTGACCGGGCTCGATCCCATCCACGCTTTCTCCAACGGCTGAGACCACGCCGGACATATCCGAGCACGCGATGAATGGGGCTTCGGTTGCGTAACCATACTTTCCACTTGAAACAAGAAGGTCACGGTAATTGAGTGAGACCGAATGGACATCGACGAGGACCTCGCCAGGGCCCGGCGAGGGAGCGGGTCTCTCTTGCAGTTTCAGGCCATCAAGTGTGGAGCAATCTGTCGTGTAACATTTCATTGGTGTTCCCTCTTCATTCGGAGTTTCTGAGAAATTTGCCAACTTCGTCGGCCCACTTTTTTTGCGTGTCCAATGACCTGCATCTTTTCAAAAGACGCATTCCGGACCTGGTGTTTCCGTCTTCGAGATGGGCGACTGCCAGGTAATACAACGCATCCACATCCTCGTCGTCCAGCTTGAGCGCGCTTTTGAATTCGCGAATGGCCCCCTCGAAATCTTCTCCCAGGTAACGGATCAGGCCCGTTCGAAAGTGCTTGTATTTGACAATTCTGAGGCTTTCACGATATCGGCCGAACGCGCGACGCCAAACATCGTACAGGCTGTATGCCCACACCAGAAATGCGAAGCTGCCCGATCCTAATATCAATACGTCGGAAGAGATGCCCGTCTCAGGCCCGAACAGTCCGACAACGACGCCATCAAAGAGAAGACCCACCACCGCGAAGATGCAAAGCCCCCGCATCGTGCTTCCGAGGATGATGTGGCCTCCGCCCGGAATGATATGCGCAACCAGAAGGGCCAGTTTGCCGGCTCGGTTGGAGTCAAGATTCAGAGTCGTCGAAGACACGGGGTTGCTTTTATTGGCCTGTTTGGAAAGACGGGAGGAGCAGATGCGCTTGGCGGAATAACTGCTGCATCAATGGCATGGCACTGTTTTTGGTAAACGGCGCATGGTTACACTGAAAGGTGTCAATCTTTGAAGAAAAGTATGAGAAGCCTATATTCAATGCGCCACTATGGCAGATCGATTTGTTGAATAAGAGAGGAGCATGTGATGTCGTCTGAAAACTCAAAGCCACCATTCAATCCCGAAGAACTCCAGAAGGAATTGCAGAAACTTCTGAAGGGGAAGTTCGGCGAAGATGCGCAGATCATATTTTCTCACTCGCCTGTCGATGAGGATGAGGAAGAAATGGATGGGGAAGGCGAAGATGAATTCCATGAAGAAGATGCTGCGCGGGGATTGATCCAGGAATTCAATTACCTGCCAAAAGGGATTAAAGAGTATCTTGACCGCTACGTGATCAAGCAGGACGAAGCCAAGATTGTCCTGTCTACCGTCATCTGCGATCACTACAATTACGTTAAGAAGTGTCTCGAATCCGGCGAGCAGCTCGACGAGTATGCCAAACAGAACGTGATCATGATGGGGCCGACAGGAAGTGGCAAGACCTATCTGATTCGCAATATCGCCAAACTGATTGGCGTCCCTTTCGTAAAGGCGGACGCGACCAAGTTCAGCGAGACCGGTTATGTTGGGTCTGATGTGGACGACCTGGTGCGAGAGTTGGTGCATAAAGCAGAAGGCGATGTAGAGCTTGCTCAGTTCGGGATCGTTTATCTGGACGAAGTCGACAAGATTGCATCCGACCGCAGTTTCGGTGGCAGGGACGTCAGCGGTAAAGGGGTGCAGTTCGGGCTGCTGAAATTGATGGAAGAGACCGATGTTCCAGTGCGCTCTCCAATGGACATCCAGGCGCAGATCCAGTCCATGATGGATTTCCAGCAGGGCAAGAAACCTGCTCAGAAAACAATCAATACAAAACACATTCTCTTCATCGTCAGTGGCGCCTTCACGGGAATCGCTGACGTTGTTCAACGGCGGGTGGGCGACAAGCGCGTTGGTTTCACGACCGAGGTCCACGCGGAAGAGGCCGAGGATTACATCCGGCTCGCGCAGTCGGTCGATTTCGTTGAATATGGCTTTGAGCCGGAATTCATTGGGCGTTTGCCGGTATGCGTTACCTGCCGTGATCTGAAACCGGAGGACCTGTTCAACGTTCTGAAATACAGCGAAGGATCAATTATTCGACAGGTTGAGAACGCAATGGCCTCTTACGGTATCGACGTTTATTTCACGGACGAAGCTCTGCACAGAATTGCCGAACGGGCACACGAAGAAAAGACCGGCGCACGTGCCCTGGTCAGTGTGCTGGAGCGTGTGCTCCGCCACTTCAAATTCGAGCTGCCATCCACAGACATCAATCAACTCGTTATTACCCCTGAAGTCGTGGAAGACCCGGAAGCCCAGCTCAAGTCCATGCTGGAGGGCGCAAAGACAAATGAGCATTTGCTAAACCGTGAGCAGATGCGCCGGTTTGCCAGGGACTTCAAGGAAGATCACGGCATCAGCATCGAGTTTGAGGACGACGCGTTCGAATACCTGGCCGATATTTGTACCGAACAGGAGAAGGAGCCAATCGAATATTGCAGAGAGATGTTCACCGATTACGAATACGGGCTTGTCCTGATCAAAAGGAATACTGGGCAGGACAAGTTCATCCTCGATAGAAACGTCGTCGAGAACCCCGCAGAGGCCTTGAACGATTGGATTCGCAAATCCGTAGAAACTGCCAAATCGGATTAACGCCGCTCTAATAAAAAAAGCCCAACATAACATGTGTTGGGCTCTCTTTTGAAAAGAATCAGGATCAGGGCACTGACTCGTAACGTACGATCATGGAATCCCAGGTCCGCTTGAGGGCGCTGTAATCGGAAGTCTCGTCAACAATAGCGAGTGGTCCGCTGTCTGGTTCGTCCCACATGACGACGTTCCAATTCAGGGTCAACACGTTCGCACGTTTGTTATGGCGGAAGTCCACGTTCATGAATTGCTTCCCTGAATCGTTACCGGTTGAGGCAGTATGTGTAAAGGAGCCGGTCACTCGCATGTGAATGAACTCCATGTGCGGAATCGGATCACCGTCATCGTCCAGTTGTTTGGCCGGTTTCTTATATCTCTCGAGCCAGCGCTCCTCGGTACTGGCCGACGTACCATCGGCACAGGCAGGCACGGATGCAAAAACCACACCTGCTTCCGCAAGCCTGTCCAGATGCACAGAGCCTGTCTCCAGGATGGCGGATTTTTCCAGACCGCGAGGGCGCGTAACGTCTTTGGTGCTGAAAACCATTTCGTTCCCGAAGTACATCCCTTGACTGGTGCCGGAAATGGGGCATCTCCAGGTCTCATGAAGTCCCCTTTCATTTACCAGGTTCGCCGCCCCACTGTCATTAATCACATAATCAGGTGTTGTGTACAGGTATCCATCTCGCGATTCGGCATCCATCAGTTTGTCCAGGATTTGCTGCCAGGACAATGAAAAATCAGGATGAATAGCTATGTTACTTCTGAAAGTGCCATTCTTATACCAGCGAGGCGGGGCAGGCAATCCGGGGCCTGGAATTGGTTCACCTGCGGATGTCTTTTCTCTGCCCTGCGGCAGAAAATTATTATTTTGTGTCAGATAGATGCCCATTGCCGTACCGACATTCTTGAGGTTGTTCTTGCAAATCTTGTCTTTGGCAATTTTCTGGACCTCGATGATGGCCGGTACCAGCAACCCGGCGAGGATGGAGATAATGAAGGCTACGACGAGGATTTCTATAAGAGTAAATCCTTGAAGGCGTTTGGTCGGCTTTTGGGGAACAGGCATTAAGACTCCTTCGGCTCAGGGAATGCCGGAATGTGCTAGCGGCAATGCGCAATCCTGCTTCAAGCATGCAGGTTTTGCGTTTTACAACGCGTCTAGTTGATTTCTTGAGACATTAGCCATCTACTCCCATTCCCAAAGGCTTACGTGTCTGATACAGACAAGCTCAACGTCTCAATTTGCAAATTATAGCATTATCACTCGGATGGTCAACGATTGATTTGGGTGGATTTCTGAGTTGTCGGTCGAGTCAGACAGTCAATTAGCCCGCCTTTCAATCTGCGCTGGCACTTCCCCCACATCCTACCACCTTTTCGTCAGCGATACTCGCACTTTGTAGCCAGCAGCTATCTGCTTTCCACATAATGGGTAAAACGGAAGCAAGATGCCCCGGAACTGGTTTCAGGGCTGATTCGGCAACCTTGGCCAGGACGTCAATTTTCAGCCAAATCCACCAAACATTTGTGCGCCATGCATATTGGACTGATGAAAAACTGGGATGGATTCTGTTTAAATCTTTAGCACATAATGATTTTTTGTGCATTTTCTGTTGACGCACCACTCCAATTCAGTAGTATTCCGTCGTGGGGGGAAATGGCAGAAAGTGGAGCGTGTATTACTTGAGGTGGGGAATTGTGGGGAATTTCATCCGAAGATGGATTTCTGAATGTTTGCCGGGAAGTATGAACATACTCTGGACAAGAAAGGCAGATTAATCATCCCCTCCAAGCTCAGACAGGTGGTTGTAAGGGAAGACCCCGAAATCCTCGGTTTCTGGGCAACGGTCGGGGTCGATACATGCCTGTATATGTACAGCCCGAATGGCTGGAAAAAAATTATTGAGCACTTCGCGTTCGACGACAACCCCTTCCAAAGCGAATCATCACGACAGATTGAACGGTGGTTTTTCAGCAATGCGCAGTTCCTTGAAGTGGACAAGACCGGCCGCGTCAACATGCCCACCCAACTGCTCGGCAAAGCCCAGATATCGGACAAAGTCATCCTGGCTGGTGTCAACAAGCGAGTTGAAGTCTGGTCACCTGCTCTCTGGGGAGAGCAGGCTGAGGATGCAGACAGCTTCAGAGATTTCGTTGAAGCAGATCAGTCCAAGCCCAGCCGTGGCTCGACTGATTGATCTCTGCTCTTTGAAAACAAGGTGGTTCAGATGAATGAACCGATTTTGCACCATCCTGTCATGCTGGAAGAGGTATTGAATTTCCTCGAGCCTGCACCGGGAGCTGTATACGTTGACGCTACTCTGGGGGGCGCTTCCTACTCGAGAGCCATCCTCGAAAAGACCAATGGCCGCGCCACAGTCGTTGGGCTGGACAGGGACCTCGAGGCTATTGAGGCAGCGTCGCAGAGGTTATCGGAATACGAAACCTTCCACGCGATTCACACCGAGTTCAGCGACCTGACCAACGTGCTTCATTCACTGGGCCTGGAAATGATCGACGGTCTGGTCGCTGACCTGGGCGTCTCATCGCCTCAATTCGACCGGCCTGAGCGAGGCTTCAGTCTGAGGCATGACGGGGATATCGACATGAGAATGGACGCCACTCAGAAAACGACGGCCGCCGACATAGTAAATTATGAGAAACAGGAAGAGCTGGCCAGAATCCTCTGGGAATACGGCGAAGAACGCTTCTCGCGCCGCCTTGCAAGAAGGATTGTTGATCGGCGGAAGACAAAGAAATTTACGAGCACGGTTGAGTTAGCGGATTTCATCGCCGCGACCATACCGGGCAAGCGGGGCCACATTCACCCCGCCACCAGAACTTTCCAGGCTCTCCGGATCGCGACCAACAACGAGTTGGCCGAGTTGGAGTGCCTCTGCAACCAGGCAGAACAAACGGTGAAACCGTCCGGAGTGTTCATATGTGTCAGCTTTCATTCACTGGAAGACCGACTTGTTAAACAGGCTCATCGACAGAGAAACCAGGACGGAAAGCCGCTCTGGGAGCTGCTGACTCGCCGTCCTGCCACGCCGTCCGCTGACGAAAAATCAGTCAACCCACGAAGCCGCAGCGCGAAGCTCCGCGCTGCCAGAAGATTAGGACCATGATTCGAGTTGTTTTTGTTTTACAGATTCTTGCCGCCCTTTCCCTTGGGTGCCAGGCGATTGCGCTCAGGGGCGAAGTCTGGCGTAACGGCCATGAGCTCGCCCAGTTCATTGAGCGCGAGGTCGAGCTTCGTGCTGCACATCAGGAGCTCGAGCTGATTCTCTCCGAAGAAAGCATGCCCAGCCGTCTCCGTGACCGGGCAACTCGAATGAACATTCCCTTGGAAAGCGAACCAGCAGACCAGCAGGTTGAGAGCAACCTGTGATCTCGCCTTCAACGGTTCATTGAAAACTTCTGCACTCCACCGACCCCCTGTCGTGTGGAAGTGCTTAAGAATGTGTGTTGGGTGAACCCAGCGAATCGACGGCTTTGCAGGCGTCGAACTAAGCCAAGCATCAGTCCGAAAGGGGCTCGCGTGATTGAGCAGAGAGATTTTCACGTCGAGGCGGGCTGGTGTGAAGTTCCGGCCAGGCGCCATGCGTCAGGCTGTTGATTCGCTGGTCACCTTTTAATGCACCCTCTCGCCTGACCCACCAGTTCCGCCTCTTCTGCGCGTAAGGGGCGGCCCAGGAATGACCGCCACTATCAGATCTCAACAGCCCCATGGGCTGGAGCGTTTCGCAAGACGCGACGCTCCGCACTTTTATCGGTGGACTCGCCATGCCCGGTCAGGAATCAGGTATTCAGTCTCAAGCAGTCTCGCGTACCGGCGCCCTGCTGATGGCGGTGCTTTCAGTGGGCGTCCTGATGGTCGTCGGCCGTACGGTCCGCTTGCAGTATTATCCTCAGCGGCGCCTTTCAGCTATGGCGTTTCGCCAGCACGATCGCCTCATAAAGAAGCGTGCCTATCGGGGGTCGATTTTCGATAGAAACAGACGCGTGCTGGTCAGTTCAGTAAATGCCTACTCCGTTTTTATCGATCCCGCCGCGCTGAGACGACCTGAAGAACCACGGCTGTCAGATGCAGACAAACTCGACCGGCTCGAGTCCCTCTCCCGCGCGCTCGCGATTGCTCTTGAAATCGAATTCTCAGAACTGTGGGATCGCGTTCGAACGCGGGGTCACACACGTTTCATCTGGGTAGCGAGAAGGCTCGATACAGACAGAGAGCTCAGATTGCGATCCCTGATGGAGAACGGAGGAACTGCAGAAGATTATCGGGGTGCCTTCTTTACGACCGAACCCAAGCGTGAATATCCGCTAGGGTCACTTGCGGGACAGGTGCTTGGCGCCATTGGCAATCATGGAGAGGGCATGAGCGGCATCGAATCCAGTTGGGAGGCCGAGCTCGGCGGCGCCAACGGATTTCAATCCGTGAAGAGTGATGTTCGCAATCGCAGAACTGCTTTGCCCGATCTCGACTACGTTCCTTCCCGTGCCGGCCGCAATGTCCATCTGACGATTGATGCCAACGTGCAGGAAATCGTGGAAAGGGAGCTTGAACGACTTTATGAAGATTCCCAGCCGATTAGCACATTCGGCATCGTCACCGATCCCAATACCGGCGACATCCTCGCGCTGGCGGCCGCGCCCTCCTTCGATCCGGATAAGTGGGAAAACTATCGGTGGGGTGAAAGACAGCAACTGCGTACTGCGCGCCCGGTGACTGACTGCTACGAAGTCGGTTCCGTCATCAAGCCAATCGTCGCCGCATCTGCCGTTTACGCGGGCCTGCTCAATCTGAATACCCCCATTCACTGCGGCAACGGCGTCGTCAGAACCGATGACGGTGTCACCCACCATGATCATCATCCCTACGGCTCTCTCACCGTGACGAAAGTCCTGGCCAAGTCCTCCAACATTGGCGCCTACCGAATCATGAAAGCCTTGGGCCGAAGACGGCTCAACAATTACTTCTCAGACTTCGGTTTCGGAAGAAAAACCGGGGTCACTTTCCCAGGCGAATCGGCAGGGAAACTCTGGACAGTTGATGAATGGAAAGATAAGAAAATCAGCTCGTGGAATCTTGCCATCGGCTACGGCACCGCAATCAGTCCCCTTCAACTGGCGATGGCATATGGCGTCATCGCCAATGGCGGAAACCTCATGACGCCGAGGCTGGTCACGCGTGTAGAAAATGAAAACGGTGATGGGGTGCAGGATTACCCGGTCAACGTAACGCGAAGAGTGATCGGCCGGACCATCTCGAAGCGAATGCGCGAGGCTCTGGAAACTGTCGTGCGTAAAGGTGCCACCGGGCGCAGAGCCATGGTCGAAGGATACCGGCTCGCGGGCAAGACCGGCACTGCGGAAAAACTTCTTCCCGTGAGAGATGAAAGTGGCAACCTCGTTCGGAACAGGCAAGGCAGAACAGTCCACAAATACGCCAAGGATAAACACGTGGCCAGCTTCGTCGGTTTCGCGCCGGTCGATGCGCCACGATTACTTGTCTACGTGGGCGTCGATCAGCCCACTGGAGACCTTCAGTTCGGCGGCCAGGTCGCTGCCCCGGCGGTCAGAAACATCTTCATAGAGCTCTTCGAGTACTACCACATCAAGCCTGACAGGGAGACCGCGCATTGAAATTAGACGAACTGTTTCGCACCAACGGTGATCACAAAGAATGGGCCTCCACAGATATAAGAGGTCTCTGTTACGACTCTCGCCGCGCTGAGCCCGGCTTCGCATTCTTTGCTATCTCCGGCACTGCGGACGATGGACATCGTTACATTGAGGACGCGATGGAACGGGGCGCGTGCGCATTAATCGTAGAGCGGCGATTGGATCTGAAGACAGATATCCCACAACTTGTAGTGGCCAACGCAAGGCGAGCATTGGCGAATGCCGCACGCAAATTCTACTGCGATCCTTCTTTCGAAATGACCGTCGCCGCGGTGACTGGCACGAACGGCAAGACCAGTATTGTCTATCTCAGCCGGCACATTCTCTCCCACTCAGGAATTCAGTCAGGGCTGATGAGTACGGTGATGGTGGATGATGGCAAACGGAAAGAAACAGCTACACACACCACCCCCGAGAGCCTCGAGATTCAGAGCCTTCTCTCAGAAATGCGGAGAAACGGGCTGACCCATGCGCTCATGGAAGCATCCAGCCACGCGCTGGACCAAGGGCGCCTTGCAGGGCTCAAACTGGCCTCCGGTGTTTTCACCAATCTGACACCCGACCACCTGGATTATCATCGGGACATGTCACATTACCTGGCCAGCAAGGCCAGGCTTTTCGAGATGCTGCACGGGGACGCGTTCGCAGTTCTCAATCGAGAGGATCCGGTTTCATTGAAGCTGGCCTCGCGCAGCCTCGCTCGGCCCCTCTGGTTTGGGATGGGAGAAAAAGTCGACGTTCATGCCGCCGTCCATGACTGTTCCTCGGAAGGCACTCGACTGACCCTGACCGCACCTGACGGCTCCGCCGAGATCTTCACCAGCCTCGTCGGCCTCCACAACGTGGAGAACATCCTCGCTGCCACAGCAAACGCCCATGCCCTGGGCATTCCGTTCGACATCGTCTGCGCGGCCATTGAAAGCTTCAGCGGCACCCCGGGCCGATTGCAGCGCGTGGAGTGTGGTCAACCGTTCACGGTACTGATCGACTATGCGCACACACAGGACGCGCTTGAAAAAGTTCTGCAGGCACTCGTCTCTCTCCGCGGCGATGGCCGGCTTCTGCTTGTCTTCGGATGCGGCGGTGACCGCGACAAGAGCAAACGTCCTCAGATGGGCAAGGCCGCGTCCCGCTACGCGGATGAATTCTGGGTCACTTCAGACAACCCGCGCTCGGAAGATCCGAAAGCCATCATCGATGACATTCTGACTGGCATTAACGGAACGCCCTGTCACGTCGAAGCCGATCGCCGCGCAGCCATACAAGACGCCATCAAACACGCTGCCCCCAGCGACATCGTCCTCATCGCCGGCAAAGGCCACGAAGACTACCAGATCATCGGCAACGAAAAATTTCACTTCGACGACGCCGAAGAAGCAGCATCTGTGCTCAGTTCGCAGTAACCCGCTGAATTTCGTTCTTCCCTTCACTTTTTAATTGAAGCAAAACACGAAGCACGGTTTGATTCACGACTGATTGGGAAGTTGGTTTTCACCGTGCAATTTCGGAGGTGATGATGCCGATAACCCATTCAGAATCCCCCCTTCTCCCAAGCGGCCTTAACCTCGACGATGTAGCCGAAGCGCTTCAGGCAAACGGCGACAGGCCCTCAAGACAACTTACCGGTATCTCGACCGACAGCCGCACGATAGCAAAAGGCTATCTCTTCGTGGCAATTACAGGGGACCGCTTCGACGGCCACGATTTTATCCCTGCAGTTGCACGACAAGGCGCGGCCGCCGCGGTCGTGAGTGCCGACGTGACAGACGCAGCCGGCTTACCCCTCATCCGGGTCGAGGACACGCTCATAGCCCTCGGAAAGCTAGGCAACCTCTGCCGCAAAATGTCGCAAGCCCACGTGCTCGCCATCACCGGCAGCAACGGCAAGACGACCGTAAAGAATTTCGTCAGCTCCCTCCTGCAGTTGTTTGGTCCCGTAACTTCATCTCCCCTGAGCTACAACAACAACATCGGAGTACCTCTCACCATCTTTTCCTCACGGCAGAACGATCAGTGGCTGATTCTCGAAATGGGCACGAACCACTTCGGAGAGCTCCATGACCTTGCAGCGATTGCCGAACCGGATGTTGCCGTCATCACCAACATCGGTGAGACGCACCTGGAATTCCTCGGCGACAAGAACGGTGTGGCTCGCGCCAAGGGTGAACTGATCGAATCACTCCAGCCCGGCGATACGGCAGTTCTGAACGCGGACGATCCCTTTCTGCCGATCCTGATGGCACATACCGGGGCCCGCGTCCTGACCTTCGGCACCTCTACCAATGCGGACATCTGCGCCAGCGATATCGAGCCCTCACCCCGCGGTCTGCGATTCCGCATCAACGGGAGCTTGATGACTGAGCTTGCCGTTCCTGGCCGTTACAACGTTCATA
>Ga0187827_10003059_pt1 | contig 22068 bp, 9 predicted proteins | sample ETNtaG_39_FD_167969 | JGI IMG/M metagenome (GOLD analysis project Ga0187827, IMG submission 167969) | Marine microbial and viral communities from oxygen minimum zone, Eastern Pacific Ocean - ETNP2014_SV_150_PacBio MetaG (Illumina Assembly) | ecosystem: Environmental > Aquatic > Marine > Hypoxic... | reverse complement strand
GCCTTAACTGGAACTGCTACATTGAGAGCTGTTATTCCAGCATCAACAGCTGGGTCTTCTGGAGATGTTACTGTCGATTCTGATTATAGTATAAGTAAATCCGTGGAAGGAGACCAGGGTATACAGGGTATTCAAGGCATACAAGGGATTCAAGGTATACAAGGCACAGAAGGAGTAGCTGCGAGAGCTATTATATTAACACCAAGTCAATATACTATTAATTATTCTACAGCTGGTGAGGAATCTACTTCAGTAACATTTACTACTTCTACGCAGAATACATCTGGTACATTAACTTATTTATTTGAGGTAGATGGAACTGAAAAACAAGCCTATAGTGCTACAGCCACCTTTCCTTTGGCGGATGAAGATGAGCCTGCTATTGGTAATGAGGTACTTGTAAAGGTTACATTGAAAGAAGACGGTACTGCCGTTGCGTCAGACACAGTAACTATATATGCAATACAAGATGGTTCTGATGCAGTAACTATTTCATCAAGCAATGAAGCTCATACATTACCAGTCACAGCAGTTCCAGTTGTTGATTATGCTGGGTCTGGAACAGATATAAAAGTATGGTCTGGGTCTACTGCTCTAGCTTACGGAACAAGTGCTAGTCAATTCTCAGTTTCAGTATCTGATGATACTAATATAACTGTTAATGCAAGTCCATCAACTGTTTCTACATATACAAGAAGATACGGTGACCATTCAGCTATGACTGCAGATACTGCGTCTATTACATATGATGTAAGTGTTAAGGATTCTGCTGGTAACGCTACTGTTTTTACAAAGACTCAAACTTTTGCTAAATCACATCAAGGTAGCACAGGAGATACTGGTCCACAAGGTCCACAAGGAGATACTGGTCCACAAGGTCCACAAGGAGATGATAATCAAGATTTTGATTTCTTAGAAGCAACAAATGATGATGTGCCTTTTGGGTATGGTGAAGGTGATGGCGGATTACTGATGACTGCTGATTATATGGGGTTTGTTAAACGTGGAAAAGGGTCATGGAGTTCTTCAAATGTTGCTTATATATTAGGTGAAGAAGTTAATTATCAAGCAAATTATCATACTTGCACAGAGTCTCATACATCTTCCGCTACTAATTATCCTGGCTCATCTGAGGATTCCGCATTATCATTGTGGAGTAGTGGGCATACTATTCCAGATGCTGATTGGAGAACGTATCAAGATGATGCTGGTAGATTTTATTTTAAAAGTGAGAATACATCTAATATATTATCATGGATAGATGATGCTTTAACTATTAATTATAGTAGTAAATATATAGGCATGACTACAAATGGTCATGCTGATGTTGGCAGTGTACCTAGTTTCTTTGCTGGAGGGGATACTAATGATGGTGATAATGCTACAATATCTTTTGGTTCTGATGGTAAAATAAGAGGTAGTGGTATTTATGTTAGAGATGGCAAAGAATGGAATATTGAACAATCAAGATTATTTGGTGATGGCGTTGATGGTATTTGGGAAATGAAAAGATACGCTGGTGGATATTCTTTTAAACCAGACCAAGATGATTGGTATAGTGAAGCTGGAGTAATGAGTACCAGTTCTTTCACTACTGTTGATGCAAATGATGGATTAATTCAAAAGGGGGGTAATGGTTCTGGGGATGAAGTAATATTTGATATGGTTTATTTAGATACTTATAATTCAACATCTAGTTCATATCATATTGCTTTAATGAGAGATGTTTATTTAGAGAAATTAATTATTACAAGAATTAGTTCTTACAAATTTAAGATATTTACAAATGGTTACAGATTATTTATAAGAGATGGCATCTATTTAGATGATACTTTTACTAGCGATTCTTATACGGTAGATATACATAACAATGGTGCTATGGCTACGGCTGGTGGTCATGGTGGGGACGGTACTACTGGTTCAGGTTCGCAAAATGGTGCTAATGTTACAAGTGGAGGTGCTGGAGGAACTGGCGGTGCTGGTGGTGGAAATGGTGAAATATCAACACTTCTTGGAGGTATAGATGGGGTTGATGCTGGTGCTGGTGGATATGGTGGAGGATGGACTGCTAACTCATCTGGTAATGCTGGGGGAAATGGAGCAGCTGCTAATGGAGGTGACGATGCTTATGAAAATACATTAGAGGCTAAGGATGGTAGAGCTGGTGGAAGAGGGGGAAATGGAGGGACTGCTAGTTCCGGTTCTGGTTCTTATGGTGGATATTCTAGCGGCGGTAGTGGAGGTGACTCAGTACAAGCTGGTACTAAACTAGCCCATGTAGACCCTCATTTATTAACAACTTTTAGAGATATATATTCTGCTTCTAATGATATTAATAGAATAGCTCCATCAGCAGGTTCTGGTTCAGGGTCTGGGGGTGGAGGCGGAGGAGGAGGATACGCAATAGTTCAAGGGGGTGGACCACCAACGTTTCATGGTATGTCTGGTGGAAAAGGAGGAGGTGGAGGAGGATCAGGCGGTTCGGCAGGCGTTTGTATGGTATGTGTGAGAACGGTTGTAAGAGAGGATGCAGGTGTTGTTAAAATTCAAGCTAGAGGAGGATATGGTGGTGACGGTGGTAATGGAGGATTAAGAGGAGAAAGAAATATTGAAAACTAATAAGTGGATTAATACAAAAGTAGTATTCGAGTGGAATGGCTTTGAATACATTGAAAGAATAGTAGAAGGCTATTGGTATAAAGGTGAATTAGCATTAGCAGATGTACCTATTAACGCTGGTCACGGTGGAGGAGGTGGCGGAGGCGCTGGTGGTAATGGAGGAGCTGTTGTGCTGATAATGTCAAACTTAGCTCAGTCTTTGTTAGACAGTGGCAAAATTGTTGTAGAAGTCGATGGAGGCACTGGAGGAACTAATGATGCTAATAACGTTAGTTATGGAGGATTAGCGGGAGGAGACGTGAATAATGGGGCTTCCTCTAATCATGGTGTTAAAGGTACTGATGGTCTTTCTGGAACTAACTTAACGCAAATCGTATGATAGATAATTATATAGGGATTGATTATGGAACTTGTTATTATTAAACGGTATAAAGTAGTAAATTCTACATATCATGGCTAGAAGACGTTATAAAAGAGCAGCGAAAGCTTTAACTCAACTGTCTAGAGGAAAACAAGAAACTAAGTTTGCCCAGATAAAAGCTCAGAATATTAGAGCAGGCACTGAAGCTGCATTAGAAAGCATGAATAAGAAGTTTGAAATGGCAGGTCAAGCTTTGGTTACAGCAGATGCTCTAGCACAAGAATATAAGACAAAGAGAAAGGTTGAGAAAGGAGTTACATCTTTAGCTGAGGCTAAAGGAGGTGATGTCTCTTATAAAAAGACAGGACTAGGTGATATATTTAGAGGTGAAGGCAAGTTATCTGAGTGGGGAAAAGAAACTTGGACTATTGGAGAAGACAAAGCTCAATATGATAGAGCAGACATACTTGCTTGGGAAGAGAAAGGAAGGAAAGATTTAAAATGGGAAAGCGTTATTGGAAAAGAGGTAACTCAGTATGATAATGAATCTGGTGGAATGACAAAAACAAGGACTAAACCTACCACTCCTAAAGAGCCTAAAAAGTATTCTATAACAGGCGAATCAGAATTATATGACCAGACTCAAAAAGATTTTAAAGGTGAAGATGTAAATCTTCAGGATAAATATGGTGAAGGATGGTCTTATAAAAAACAAAGAGCTATAGACAAAATGCCTAGTCAACATCAATCATCATCTAGATTTAGTGGTGAAGAAATCTTAAAAAGACAGGTAGGCGCAAATGTAGAATCCTCTAACTATAGTAAAATTAGTAAAGCATTTAAATCAGAGTATGGGAAAGATAAATCTTTGATGACTGGTATAAAAGCTTATGATATTCAGCATGAAGAGTGGAAAGAGTCACAAACTAAACCAATACTAAAAGCAGATGATAAAGATTTAGAAGGTGTTGTTGTGTCTTCTACAGCTGTGCAAGAAGACATCAAGCCTGAATCTCCTTTAACTAAAATTGGAGAAAAATTAGGCATAAAAAAATATGCTGACGGCGAACTTGATATTGCCCCGTTTGGTTCCAATCAAAATAATGTCCCAGAGCCAATAGATGAAGATGAAATAGAATACTCTTTAACCGGGAGACCAATCCACGCAGGTAAGATGTCTAAAGATTATTGGGGCGAAAGGAAAGGTATAGATGTCTGGGAAAAATTTAAAGAGGGAGCTGCATCTAGGAGTGAAGCAAGGACAACAAAAAGAACAGAAAGAAAGGAAGCTAAGGCAAAAGCTGCTATAACTAAGTTAATTTCTGGCGATGATTTTGTATCTGCTGGTGAACTTGAAGAACTTGAAGCTGGGAGTAAGATAGAAGAAGCAGATTTGAGCTTTGATGATGATACAAGGCTGAGTCTTGGGGAGAATCCACATGATAAAGATAAACCAGCATTAACAAGTACATTTGACTCTAAATCTGGAGATATCCCATTTTATACAGATGCTAGTGGTGAGAGTTATACGGAATCGGATGTTACAGGAGGTCAGGATTTTACTAATCCACAAATTGCTATACAACGGGGAGCAGAAGCCAAAATGGATTATACAGGCTCAGTTGAACAAAATATTGGAGTGTTAGAGAATATGATGGGATCAGGTTTGAGTGATTTAACAGGAGAAGGAAGTATGTATGAAGATATGGGGATTGCTGAAATATGGAACACAGGTCCACTTGGAGAACAATATGGTAAATGGAATACAAAAGATGCAAAGCGCAAGAGAAAAAGTATGTGGGCTCAAATACAAGAAACTAATTATGGAGCATCCTACGGGAAGTAAATAGATGTTTGCTGCAATAGGACTAGGATTAACAGTAGCTCAGATGATTGGCGGGGCAAGTGAGAGAACTAAAGGTAATAAGAGACTGGCATCAAATCTACAATCTAGTCTATTTGATTTAAATAAGAGAGAAGGAGAGATAGGGCAAGCTGCTGAGACTCAAAGAGAAGTTGCGCATGGCGATTATCAAGAAGAGCAGAAGGCTCGTGGTCAAGAAATTGGTAGAGCTAAGGGTCAGACTATAAAGATGATGGAGGAGTCAAACACAGAATTTGCAAGGGATACCAATAAAGAAGGTGACCTTTCTGAGGCAGTGGAGTCAATGGATACATCTTGGGAAGAAAGCAAGCGAAGAAACACAATGCAGTTAGATAAGGTTATGGCTTCTATAGACCAATTTGAAGACGAAGAAAGATTAGCAGTAGAAGGAGAGAGGAAAAGATTAAATATGGAATTAGAAGGTGCCAAGGCAAAGTCAGGGTTCTTCTCTAACTTATGGGGATAATATGCCACAGAATGTATTACAAGCACTAAACATGATACTACAATCCCGTGAACAGCGGGAGAGAGCAGACGTAGCTGCTTCACTTAGCGGTATGGAACTGGCTCTACGTGAAAAAGAGATGGGAAGTATGGCTCTTGATAGAGCAGAGAGACGTAAACTTGCTTCTTTACAGTTTGCTGAGGCACAAAAGGCTACTGTACTTGCAAGAGATAGGTATGAGTTAGATGAAGATAGGCATGAGTTAGATAAAGATAAGGCTTTCAGAGAAAAGCTAACACAAATTCAGATGCAACAGGTTAACAACATGAATATTGGTGCTGAAAAATTGTTTACTGGTATGTTTTCTGATCTTTATATGGAGGCTACAGCTGGTGGTACAAATTTTAATAAAAGTAATCAAAATAATCTCAAAAAGATTTTAAAAGGTAAGAGATATGGATTTGATGAAAAAGATTCTGCGATAATATCTAGATATATATTGTCCTATGGTTCTGGTGGTGAAACACCTAATCCATACGCTATGGCTGACCTTGCTGGTTGGATGAAAGAAAAGTATAAGAGTGGAGATGCAGTGTTTATTAATGCCCTTGTTAGAGGAGGTATGGTGGTTGACCCTCGTGAATCTCCTGAGAGTGCAAGTAATTGGCTTCAAACATTGGAAGGAATGTCTAGAACAAAGCGTAATGTAATAAAATTACAAGAAGAATGGGCAGATTTGACTGATGATGACCCTTCAAATGATTATACTATGAGACCATTAGAAGGATTAATGGATTTTATTACCAAGCCAGCAACTGATAAAACGACAGGCATGGGTGGAGGTGGAGGTTTTAATTTAGGTGTACAATTATCTACTTTAGAAGCTGAGGTTAAAGCTATTCAAAAATTTCAAGATGAAGTAAGTACTATTGAAAGTAATACATCTTGGTCATCTAAGAAAAAAGATGAAGAAATACATAAACTTAAGTTTGAAACTGAAACTGGTGAAGGTCTAACTCCTTATCAACAATTATTTTCTAAGGGGGAAGTAGATTATAATATAGCCCCGGGTTTTTTAGCAGGAGGTAAGGAGGGAGAAGCCCTTTATGGTAAGAATATATATTTAAATGTTAATGAATATGCATCCAAATCCCCAGAAGCAGCAGTTGACTTTATTGCTGAAAGAAGAGACCAATTAGGATTAGAGAAAAGAGATGCTGAGATGGCTATAAGAGATTTAAGCAGGAGTATTGAAACAAGAAAAGGCAGAGCAGCATCCTTACCAGGGTTTTCTGAGTGGGAAGATGCAATTAAAGTACAAGACACAAAAGATAGAGTAGAATTGTTTAGAGAAACTGAGAGATTAGAAACTATTAATGAGGCTATTCATAAATTTTATGTGCAAGCAGATATTGAGACTGAAAGATATATAGGTGACAGTTGGTTGGGAGCTGGAAATGAAGCTAGAGCTTTTAGAACTAATCCATTATCTGATTTTCCTCGTGAGTTATTAACTAAATCAGAATACGAAAAAATTAAAGAAAGAGAAGATTTTAATAAAATACTACGTCAAAGACAAGGATATATGTACAGATAATGCCAATTAGTTACACATTACCAGTAGGGGACACCATAAGAGACAGAGAGTTTGGTCTCACATCGCTTCTTCCTGACCTAGAATCGTATGATTTTGGAAGTCAGGCATCTAGTTTAGACTATTTTCAAAACTTACTAAGTCAGACAACAAGAGCTGATTTAGGTCAGAGAGAAAAGGGTTCTTTATATGATTTAATTGGTGGAGCAGCATGGGGATTCACAGATATGGCTACAGCACACCTATTAAGGGGTAGTTGGGCTTTTGATACTGGTGGTCAACCTCTTGCTGAGGCTGTGGGTGGAGTAGATTTAGCTACCAAGTCAGGTATGTACGCAGAGCAGGCTGGTGAAGCACTTGGTTTCCTTCCTCCTATGAAGAGAATTGGTACAGCATTAAGGTGGGGAGTAAAGGTTACTGAATTTGGAAGTAAAGCAGTAGCTAAGAAGTTAGCAGCAGATACAAGTAGAAGACTTGCAGAGAAGGGTGCTGTTCAATTTACAAGTAAGAAAGCAGCAGTTGAGGCAGGTGGAAGGTCAGCTAGTAAACATTTCTATGAAGGTGTAAATGATAAATGGATAAAGAGGTGGTATAATACAACTGGTCCTGCTAAGGTAGACGGTTTTGGCACAGCTTTTTCTAAAGTAGCTGACAAAAATAGATTTATTACTAGTGTAAACACTAAAATGGCTAAAGAATTAAACGATGAAGCAACACGGAGAGGGGTTAAACTTGGTAAGGGAGTCGCTGATGGAATAACAGGAGAGTTTGCAAAGTATTTTACTGACCCTAGAAAGTTCCCAGTATCATCTATAAGCGAGATGGTTGCTCGTAGGTGGGGTATAGAAGGTAAACTAGCAACAGCATATACTCATATGTTTGAGGAGGCTGTAACATTTGCAACATTTGAAGGATTGCTTGAGGTAGTAGATAGTGTTCAACAAGATAGAGATTATGATATGGGTAGGATGGGTCATGCTGCTATTATGGGTCATGTTCTTGGTGCAGTTAGATTTATACCGGGTGGGAAGAAATCTGGTGGTACTTTGTTTGGTCAAGGAGGAGGAATAGACCAGTACAAACGGATGATGAAGAATCTTAAGCCTTTTAAGGGTAGAATTGACCCAAGTAACGAAGCTCATCGAAGGGGTACATATAAACTTTGGAATTATTTATATGATGGTAATCCATTTAGGAATAAGAATCAAACTGGTAAAGTATTAGATAGGTTTGCTGTTGAACATCCTCTTTGGAAGAGTGGGGTGTTTAGAGGTAAAAAAGCAGTTACAATAAATACAATGAGTCCTTCTAATGTTGCAACAGTTCTAAAAGATGGTACTAAGCAACAGAAAGAGGCTATGGGTACTATAATGAGAGATAGTCTTGATAAGGTCAGAATGGATTATAAAAGAGATTGGCTTCCTCAGTTTATGAAAGAATGGCGTAAAGATGTAAAAGGAAGTCTCCCAAGAATGTTTATTGGTGGAGTTGCTATGGGGGGTGGTCCAAGTATATTCTTTGATGAGAATCTCAGCTTGGAGGATAAAATCTTTGCTATTACTTTAGGTGGTCTAATGATGAGGAGAGGTCATGAACTATCTACTAGAAGAGTAACGACTGGTAAAGATGGTAACACTTCTATATCATTTGTTGCCCCATCTGGTATGATAGGAGCGGCTAAACCAACTGCTTATGGTGACCATTTTGAGAGAATGACGAATGATATTAGAAGAATGGGTGGGAATCCGTGGACTTGGGGAGGATATAATTCTTTAATGACTGGTAGGGGCAGTAGTCATTTAGATATAATGGATTCTATACCAGTTGGGGATACAGTATATGGCAAGAAGATAAAAGGAGTGCTTGAGAACACTAAAACTAAAGCAGGAAACTCTGTAATTACTACAGAGGGAGAGCTAAAAGTACATAAAGCAAGTAAAACAGACCCTCCAGAATCTGTTATGAGAACATATGAGACTTATATACAAGCTGCTAGAAACTTAGTCCCAGTAGAGACAAAGATAAAAGGTTGGGAGAACTTATCTAGCACGGCTAAGAAACAAGTTGCAAAAGAATTAGCAAAGAAAGAGTTTAGAACTCCTGAAGATATACTAGAGGCTAGGGTGGCTGATTCAATAGATATACTGTCTACTGGAGATAAGATATTAGGTCATAGTCTTGTAGATGCTGTAGCTAAAGTAGGCATTCCATTAAAACCAGACTCTAATGGTGTGTATAGACTACCAATACTTAAATATGAAGGAGCGCATAGGACTGAAACGATGGACGCTATAGACCATTACAATGCTTATGCTGATATCCTAGAGAAGTCTGGTAAAATTAAAATAGATGCATCTGAAGAGATTGGTAATCCTCAGACTATTATAACACCTGAGACTAAAGGACTTGATGAATTTACATCTCAAATGCAGACTGCTCATCAAGCATACTCTAATATATTTGGCTATACCAAAGAGAGTCAGTATGAGATACATCCTAGTTCCCAAACATTTCAAGATTTAATAAACATTAAAACTTTCTTCGAGAATAAGATAAATGCGAAGAATTTAATGGATATAATAAGTGGCGAGAGTAAGATTAATAGTGAAGATGTTCTCAGAGACCAGAAATTAGAACTTGCTAGGACATTATGGACTAAAATATTTAAGGGTAAAGGAGGTCAGTGGAGAGGATATATAAAGTTAAAACCTGAGAAGGGTAATTATAGAAATCAAAGATTTGTTAATAATGTTCAGAGATTAGCTATGCAAACTGCAATAGTTAGGCATGGCGTTAGTGGAAGAAGAAATGTAAAAGATGAAAGTGTTCCTGTAGACAATGTTAATCAGCTAAGAGAAATATTTAGGTCTGAAGGTGTCAATATGTTTGAGCAGACTGGTCGTTTAAAGGATATTTTTGTAGAGCAGATGTTTAATGAGAATAAAAAGAGCCTAATGGAAGCAGGTGGAATGTTAGGTAAGAACAATAAGAAAGTTCCTATTTCTCCTGAGGCTATGAATACTGTGATTGCTCTTTCCGAGACTGGTTTTCTTAATGAACATCTTACCATGATGAAGTGGGGTAAGTATGAGGATATATTTTCAAAGTATGCAGCAGAAAACAATATTGATTACTTTGAAATGTTTGTTAATGGTAACAAGAAATCATATGCAGAATTATCAGATGCAATAAAAGCTTATTCTAAAGGTGAGGACACTAGTAATATAACTCCAAAAAATGTAGAATTTATGGCTGAGAAATTCAAGGAGATGGTTGAAATTCTTAAAGATAATCCTGCCTATGAGGGCAAGACCAGTAAAGATGTTATAGCTGTAATTAAGGGAGATATTAAATATATATTTAAGACACTTGAGGATAGGATAAGACCTCTTATTAGAACAGTTGATAAGTCTGGGAACAGCACTGGATTTATAAGGGTTAATCCTAAAGATACAGTTCATCTTACACCTGAGGGTGTGATAAGTTTAAAAAGTCATATGTTAGCATTAGATAAAACTAGGGCTAATTCTGATATGGATGCCTTTATTACAGAGCTTGCTACTGTACATATAGATGGTGATAAGAGGATGAAGGGTTTTACTGACTGGTTGCTTGGGACGCAGATGACTAGGCAAAACTGGAAGAGGACAGATAGTATTAAACTTATGGAGATGGCTACTGCTCATAAAATATATAATCCTATCGAAAGAAAATTTGAGACTCTATCTATGGATAAATTGAAGGTAGATGATGCTGTTAGGTCTATTATGAAATCTTTTACAAGAGGTGATGTCGATTCGGCAGCAAAAGTAGAATCTTGGATGAAGGAAGTAGAGGACACATTTGGTACTGACGGTCAAGGAGAGAATGGTTATTCTTCTATGACATTTGCCGAATTAACGAGAAAATATGATTTTGGCGAGTATGACTTCGCATTAGGTGCAACAGACACCATGCTGGATAGACAGATAAACTCTAAAGGTGGAGTCGAACCGGCAGATGTACAATTACAGAGTATGTATGATAAATACTTTGGCGACAAGAATAGATTGAAGTTTATGAACCATATGATAAAGGCTGCAACAACACCTAAAAAGGATGGAACGAAATTTAAAGGTGATATATATGAACTTACTCAAGAGGTAGGCAAGGCGTTTCTTGATATGAGCAATACAATCACAACACCAGTGCTACATTGGAGTGAGAGACCCGGTGGTTTAGAATTAACTATGAATCAGAAGAACAAGACAAAAAGAAGTGAGCAATCTGATGCCATAGAAAGAGCAGCTGGAGGAGAGCCTGGAGTGACAAATTCTGTTGCTATTATACCTGAGATTTTTAGGGGAGTAGAAACAATTAGGTTTACTGATAAGGTTACGGGAGAGACGAAGAAAGAACTGAGACCTAGACCTAAGGTACTTACAGAAGGTGTATCAGATGAATTTGGAAATATAACATACCCTAATGAAGAATTAATAAATCAAGGTCTGTTTGAAGGCAATAGATTGGTATTAGATGCTACATTTAAAAGAGCAGAGGATGGTACACTGACACAAGCAGGAAAGGATGACATTATTAGTGAAAAAAGTGTCCTCTATATACCAGGTAGGCAGGAGTGGGGTTATAGTGTGCCTATGAATGATGTTTCCATAAGAAAAATAGCTGAAACATTCATGAATAAGCTTGAAACAGGTAAAGTACCAACTGAATTGGCTGACACATGGCTTAAGGAATTACATATTTCTTATAAGAGTGGCTTTAAACCAACAAAAGTATATGATGTTGTTGTTGATATGATGGAGAATCCTAAAGTAAAGGATAAAACTGGTGATTTACAGAACGTTTGGGTTGTTGATAGTTTAGCAGAGGCTGAGGCGCAATTAGCCTCAATGAAAGATGGGCTTGGTGGAGCAAAAAACTTTGATGATGCTATAACTCCAAGAGGAGACCATCATGTATTAAAGCACAAATATGGTGATGATAAACATATATATATAAGAGGGACAGAACCTGAAGGTTTACAAAGAGACCCAAAAGGTCGTACAAAAGGTGAGCCTTACATCAAGGACGTCCAACATCCTGGTGCTGACAAGTGGGAACTTAATGATAATGCTTTAACTAATCATATGTCTGCAGCTAAGTGGGTAAAAAAGATATTTGATATATCTACTGGCATGGATGTTTTTGGAAAGAATTATATAAATGACAGAATGTATGATATGCAGGGTGCAAAGTTAGGTGAGTTGATAAAGAGGGCAGGCTTATGGTCGAGTGCTAATCAAAATAAATTAAGACGAGATGTTATCTCTGACATATCAGCTCTCTATAAAGAACATGGCGATAGTGCTATGCAGAAATATGCTAAGGTTTATGATAGGATGTTAGCTGGAAAAGATAGACGAGTTGTAATGCAGGATGAATTAAAAGGTGATAGGTTTGATATATTTAGCAACCATAAACTTGAACTTGAACCTATGCTCGAGGCTTTGGATATAGCTGACAGTAAAAAAGCTAAAGACAAGAGCGATGCTATCAAGAATACTCTTGGTCAAATTGCTGAACTAGAAAGGTTTATTGATACACATTCATCACCATCTTCTCAAGATTCTGGTACTGTTTCTGCACCAGACAGGTTTAATGCTCTGGCTGCTCTTTATGGAGCAAAAGTGAGTCATAATATAGGTGGGATTAAAGGGAATATGTTAAGAACTGGTGGTGATTTCTTTGTTTCTAAGACTGGGTTTACTAAGAATAGTGAGTATAATCAATTCTTTATAGACAATCCTGATGTTGCTCAGATAGAATTCACTTCTGGGAACAAACAAATTAATGGTAAATATTATGGCAAGACTGCGAATAGCATTAATCCAGCTGTCGAAGGATGGGAATCTTCTAAAGATTTAATAAAAATGCCAATAAGTATAGAGGATTATAACCTTACCTTTATAAAAGGGAACAAAACAAAGTCAATCATGTCTCCCAATGCTTTTATGGATTTAGGAAAAACAGCCGGTGAAGCAGCTTATGATTATTATCTGCATGATAATGTTACTAAGGGGATAGATGAGCTGACCTCTTTACATAAGATTAATAATTATCCAAAGGCTGTAGCATTAAATAAGTTTTGGAATAAGAATTCTAATGAATCATCATCTGTTGAATGGCAGATGGAGAGTCCATTGGCAGAACAAAGTATGTTAGCTAATGCTAATATCATTCCATATATAAATCCACACTCTAAATCGTGGGAGCAGAATATAAAGACTCAGATATTAGACCCCATATTAAGACCTAGAATAGATGGTTCTCAGTTTGTACATCAAGCACCTCATCCGAACGAAACTGTGCGAAATTCAATACATTATTGGGATGGAACAAGAAATAGAATACATAGATTTGGTGAAGGGGCTTTACCTTCAACCGTTAGGCACGTAGGATTTGATAAGAATAATATATTTTTTGTCAAAGTTAAAGATATTAATGACCCTGTTAGTGATACTTCTAATGATTTATTGACTTGGAAGGATGTAAAAGAATCTGGAGAAAAAACTAGAGATAGATATCAGATTGTTACTGACCGTGGAGTGTTTTTTGTAGAGAATCAAGCTCAAACTAAAAGAGGTACAGAAACTAAGCATGGGATAGTATTAAAATCTAAGATAATTGGCTCCGAAGCCGGAGAGTGGTGGCAGTCTACAAATATAGGTGAATTAAATGATAGATTGCCTGATGGTTACCAAATATTTTCTTACGGAAGAAGAGACCCTGTTATTGGTGGTGATTCTACCATACCTCTTCTCATTAGGAGAGAATTTAAGGATATGGCTGATGGTAATGTAGGTACTCTTAATGAGATGGATGGTCAGATGTCTGCTGAGTTAGATAATGACATTGATACAATTAATATGTGGTGGAATGGTCCAAGAGAATATGCTAACAAGATTATTGATAGAAAAGGAGAGGTTCTGTGGGCAACTCCTCCTACTAAAAACAGTAAGTCAAGTATGGATGGATTAAGACCTTTTGATTGGGAAAGTCATAAAAATTATAGAGGCAAGTTAAAGACAGCATCCATGATGAAAGGTAAGCTAATGAATTACCAAAGTATAATTGATTGGCTATGGAAACATAATACTGGTAGTATGCTCACAGCTGAGGGTTCTCAAGGTTTTCAAATTGGAAGAAATGTTTTCGCAGCTATTCGTGGAGATGATATTGCGAAGCAGAAGATAAAAGCAAAGCTACGAAGTGATATACAGGGTATAGTTGATGGTACAGGTGGTTATGATGAGAGTTATTATAGAAAATGGGAGACAGATTTCTTATTTACAGGACCAGCCCCATTGTTTCATGCATATAATAGCCTTGAGGGAAAAGGTATGGTTGATATAAGTAAACAGGTTCCAGTAAATGCAGCTGGTCAAAAAATGATTATAGATTTTCTTATTACACCATATAGAAGATTTAAGTCTCTTGTTAATGGTAAATGGGAAGGCTCTAAAAGAAAGAAAATTAAGTTTGACGAATTAATAGAGGGAGTAAGAAATTATGACAGTGAAATGAGGATGGCTAATTTTAGAGCAATGAAGCAGGCTAAAAACACTATTCTTTTTGGAGATGATGTTTCACCTAAAAGTATTTTTAATGGTTGGAATTATGGTGCTAGGCTATTTGGCAAGAGCAAAGGATGGAAAGATATGTTGCCAGCAGATAGGCTTCTTGCAAGTGTAGTCAGTATGGACTATAGAAATATGTTACACTCTCCTCCAAGTGGCACAAGAAACCCATATGAATATGCAGATATAGTTGAAACAATGATTCATGCTGAAAATCCATCAGATTTTGCGAGAATATGGGGAAAAGAGTTTAAGACATTCTCAGAGCAACAGTTTTTTATTAAGTCACTTCAGAATAAAAGAGATAGATTAATGAAAATAGCTGCTGAAGTTAGACCAACTAATCCAAAAATGTCTCGTGATTTGTATATTAAATCAAGAGAGATAAATAAAATTATTGATAGAAATTATAAGTCAGCAACATTTAAGTACAGAATTGATAAAAGTGGTAAACCTCGTGAACAGTATGGTAAATGGAATAAGAAGAAACAACAAATGGACTGGGTTGATAAGAAGAAGGGGAATCGAGAATTTGCTAAAATTTGGGAAAATGCTTCAGATAACTGGAGAGAACAACTAGTATATGAGGCTACAAAGAATTTAAAGGGCGAGAAAAAGAGTGAAGCTATTACAGCTTGGCATATACGGAATAATACATACGGTTACGATAAGAAAAGAACTAAAGATTCTTTAGTTAGGCAAAAGCTGTCTAAAAGAGGTCTTGTTGTTGAAGCTTATCCTGACCATGATATGATTTCTGCTTTAGCTGCTCAAGATGCATTTGGTCTTCTTGCTCATAATGAACCATACAAGTATTCAAGTAATCCATCACAAGTAAAATCTATTCATCAAGAGATGCTTAATGAAGCTAATAAGATTGGGGAAGATTATCCAAAAGAATACAGAGAATGGAATAGGGGTAATAGAGCATATAGTAATGAAGCTGAAATAGAACAATCATTCATGGATAGGTTAAATGAGGGGTATGATAAATATCATGACATAGGTGGCACTAATTTAGCAAATAATTTCTTATGGCAATTTATGACACCAAAATTTGATTTAAGTAAACTTGTTGTAAGTGGGAGTAGAACATATTTTGCTCCACAGCAAAGAGGATGGGGTACTAGAGTTTTATTGGGTTTAAGATTTATAGCAAGAACTGATAAGATGCTCCCTGAGGCTAAACAAACTATAGCGAATGAATATGCAGCTGGTGTAAGCCGAAGTTTCTTACGTTTTAATATGCATAAAGGTCAAACAGACATATTTATGAGCAATCAGGACGTTATGAAGAGAGACCCTATAACTGGTGCAATGACAAGAAGAAATGAAAATGGTTTATTAGATATAAGGAATTTGTTTAAGATAAATCCATTGGATTATTCAAAGAGTGGAGGAATGGCAGATGTATTATCTGAGGTTCATCCCGGTTTTCAAGGAATGTCGGTCTCTCTTTCATATAAAGAGATGTTAAATATGTTTGGTAGCGGAGGAATACCTCAGTTATTAGATTTACATAGAGCATTTTATTTACCAGATGCCGCTGTTACAGATGTAAGTAGATACGGTCCGCATATGGCTACTAGTGGTTATCCTGCGTTTTTAAGGGCAAAGAAAATGGGAGTTCGTGCTTATGTAGAGAATGAGCATAGTCGTACTACCTTAGACCCTGAGGGAACATTTAAGCACATAAAACCTTTGGGAGAGTATGGTAGGGAAAAAGATTTATTGGAGTCAATTAATGAAAGATATTCAGAAATTATATGTAATCAAGGTAATGGTTAATTATGGGATTTAAGCTAAATTATATATGTGTACCAACTATTCCATCTGATGCTGTAGGTAGAGTTAAGAATATGCAATCATTAGCGTCTAAGTTTAAAAGTCACGATGCTGTCAAGGGTAGACTTACGAATAGTCAAATAGCAATGAATTTTTCTAGATATTTTAAACAAGCTACTAAAAAGAGTTTACTTGGAGGTGATAAACATATTCCAACTGTTGAGGAATTGAAGCGTATGTATAGGTATGTCAATAAAGGCATAAGAGATTTAGAACAGGGAAAAATTGATTCTTTTCAAAAGAACCTGTGGCTAACAGAAGAAATTGTTAAAAGAAGCCCAGAGATGTCTACTTGGTATAAAAATGAGAATAGAATACAATCTAATTATCAAGGTCAAGAAACTAGAAATAATAACTCATTACACACTATGGCAGCAAAATTAAGACAGCAGTCAGGTGAAATTGGTCTTATAGCAGGTATGGGTAATATGACCAGAGGAAAAGCAGAAAAAGAGATTCAAAGGATTGAAAGAGAGATTACAGAAGCTCATAATAGAGAAGATTGGGGAGCAAGAGATTCTCTTATAGAAGAATTAGATACTTATTATAAAAAAGGAGAGGGTCAAGTTTTTAAACAATTTTATGAGCTAGTAACTAATGGGAAGGCTTATGCTAATTCACGCAATACTCATCCACCATTAATAGTAGCAGCGGCTAAAGTTTGGAGACAGGAAATTAAACCTGGTCTAGACAAAAATATAAATGAAGGTATTGATTCATTTTATTGGGGCTTAAAAAACTTAAGCGGTAAGCTATATAATAATAAGAATTTTAGGAATTCTTTAAGAAAAGTTGAGATTATAAAGAAACAAGTAGATAAATATATGAAAGACCCTAGTATGAAAAGTGATTTTCCTGTTAGGATGCTTGATATAGTTCCCACATTGGGAAAGGTTCATGAGCTTTATAATTCTAAAAATAATCCTGAAGCCTATGTAGAAGCTGATAATACACTATCAAATTTAGTAGAGAATGTAATCAATATGGATATATCTGTTGCTGGTACATTATTTAAGACTTCTGATGGTAAATCTAGAGAGTCTATGAATGTGTTACCTATGCTAGACCAGTATACTAGGACTGTTTCAAGGTTTAGTATGGTAGGTAAGTCTACTCAAAATATGCTTGAAAGTGTACACAGAATTATGGAGAAGAAAGGAAACGATGAGGCTCGTGCTGAGGAATTAGAGTCACATATAGATTTTATAAAAGATTCATATACTGATGCAACAGAGATTAAAGAGGCTACGTTCGGTGATGAACTTGTAAGAACTCTCACAAATTTACAGGCTACATTTAAATTAAGTTTGCCTAATCTTAAGTCTCCTGCGAAAAATGTTACTCAGGCATTTCAACATTTCACATGGTGGGGCTATAAAGGGATGAAGAGGACAAGAGAATTCAAAAATGATGAGAAAAATAACATAAGAATCAGTACACATTTAAAAGATAATGGTATATTATTTCAGAACTTAGGTGAAACATGGGGAGGTCCACAGGCAGAGAGAATATATGACCCTGTAAGTGGATTATGGACTGAGAAGATTGATGTTAGCATTAACGAACAAATGCAAAGAAACTTGGAAAAGGTGACTCAAAAGGGTTTATGGGCAATGACCAAAGTTGAGAATGCTTGGAACAGAAAAGGGGCTGCTGAACATGGTTATGCAGAAAAATGGAGAATAGATGAAGCAAACCCTTCGTTTAAGTGGCAATTTGAAAATAGTATATTAAGCAGAGCAAGAAGAAATGATATAAAAGAATTACAAGATGAAAATGGTAATTCATTACATAAATTTGATAAGAAAAAAATAGATTACAAAGATTGGGCAGTAGATATTATAACTACTTTAAGTAATCAAAAAACACATGAATTGTGGACAGGTGAAGGTAGAGTCAGTGATTATGACTATCATTTTGAAATGTTTAGCAGGAAGAGTGCTGGTGATTGGGCTGATGCTGCTATTAAAGACATCCATTTTGATTATTCTAGATTAGCAAAACCGGGTATTATGAAGAACACCAAAGGAGGTGTATTAGCAGGTCAATTTAGGACTTGGTGGATTAATAATATGAATTATCAACGAAAGATATTTTTAGAAGGTAAAGATGATATAATGTCTGGTTTATATAATGGTGACCATGCATGGAGATTATATAGAATGGGTCTTCAAGATATGTTATTGTTAGGGGTTTTATCTCCATTACTCAATATAAATATAGGCGCATTGGTTGACAATAGAACTTGGTGGGATTCTGCTACAATGGGTGTTAATGTAGCTCAGGCAACAACTCAACAATTAACTGATGGTGAGATTGACCCAGACACTAGAGATGCTATATTGGCAGGCACATATAATAATGGTATTATAGTTAATATGTTAGGTGTTCATGCAGATACCACTCTTAAGTTAGGTAGTTTAGCGGGTTTTGAAGGAATGAGTCAGGATGATACATTATCATATTTATTTGGTTATGATGCATGGGCAGATTTCACACAAGATGAGAAAGTAAAAGAATTTGCATCTACGTTACACACTGGTATAGGAAGAATGGTTACAGAACATATACCTAATTTCCTTGGTGGGGCTGGGATTGGATATGCAGCTGAAAAAGAGTTTGGTATAAAAGCAACACCAACTCAAAGAGGGATTAAACAAGCTGCGATGCAGTATATGGGTATAGAACCTGAAGAGATTAAAGAGACATTAACAAAACCAAGTAGAAAAATTAAGACAACAAGTCCTTATCCTTTGACTCAGAGTGAAATATTACAAAGAATGTTAGCTGATATATCTATGGGTGGTAAAAAAGGTCCAAGACCTAGCCCAGTAAGTATGGTTAAACAATTAGAGAGATTACAAACGTAGCAGGGGGCAATGTTGGTATTGGCACTACCCCCTAACAGATAAGGATGCTACGTTAATCTATTATATTCCATTCTTTTAGTTCTTGAAGAGTTGGGCATTTACCATTTTTCAATAATTCTTGATGTTCCATAATAAGTGCTAGACAGTCTGAATGATATTGTAATTCATTTTCTAAAAATCTCATATATTTTATATATTTTTCACTTTTTTTAGTAGAGAAACCTATGAATCGTTTTAGACTAGGTGACATATTAAGTTCAGTCATATTTACTCCTTATCGATATACCATTGACCAATGCATATAGCGTCTGCATTATAATTAGTTATTTTAACCTTTTCAAACCATTGAGCTTGTTTATTAATTTCGGGACTTACAGCAACATCTGCTATATCCATTGCTATCTGTTTGAAATAGTTCTTTCTGTCCTTTTTTACTTTAGGTACATTAGACCACCCCTTCTGCCATATCTGAGGCGATACTAAGATCGTCTCTTTACGTGCAGATGCAAGAAATCCTTGCCACATCCCATAATTATATCCAAATTTGAACGTGCTGACCACTCCTTGACCCGGGAAACTGTGTACCCATTCTATAACTGCTATGTTAGCTTCCAATAAATCATGTTGTATTAATTCATAAGTTTCTGTTGATGTTGGTTGACATCTATGTGTGGTTTTTAAAAGCCCATTCTCGAATACTGCCATAGCACCACTCCATCCCGGGTCTATTGATATTAATTTTGCTCTCATATAAACTCTCCATCGAATTTATCAATTAGATATGCGATAGTTTCATTCTCATAGATTTCTTTTATCTTAGGTTCTCTCAGTTTACATCCTTTCTTCATAACTTCTTGTGGTATAACCTTAGCAGGTTGAAACCAATAGCATTTACTCTCTCTGTATAACAAACACCCTGAGCAGCTTGTTGTTTTACTAACGCACCGCTTCAGGGTATTCATTCATTAAGATGTAGCAGCCTTTAGATGCTTTGCAGCTACCTTAACTGCCTCAGCTCTACTAAAGTACATACGACATTTATCTCCATTAAAACCCATTACATATGAGCCTAACTGTCCGTATCTAGATTTCTGACAGATAATCTCAGTTTCATATGGGTCTTCATCTTCATCATTTACCGCATAAGCGTAATAGACAAAGAAGGCAGATTCAGCCGTTTGTTCAATGACCCCGCTCTCGGCAAAGTCACTTAATTTAGGCTTTCCATCCAAGCGTCTTTCGATTTCACGATTCAGTTGGCTGACAAGAATAGCTGCGCAATTAAGCTTCTTACAAAGCCATTTGTAATCCAGCATTATCTCTTCCAATTCAAATCTTCTATCGGATTTCACTTCGTCTAAACGAATCAGTTGAATATAATCATCAATGACAACATCAGGTTTCTCCTTTCCCAGTTCCTTCATGGCTTCAGCAAGAGTACGAATATCATCATACATGATAAGATTCTTATACTTTTCCTTCATCTTGTCTAAACCTAATTCGATTGTAGCAAGCTCACCATTTAGGTCAGTGGACTTTCTAATTCTAGCATAAGAAAGTTCCTCATGTTCCATAACAATTATCTTCTTAAACATTTCAATATTGCTCATTTCTCTATTGAACATACACACCTTGTATCCCTGTTCAATTAATCTACGAGCTATGTTGAGAACTAAGGTAGTTTTACCGTGTCCCGGTCTACCGCCAACAACAGTTACTTCCTGTCGCGTCATACCTCCAGCTGATTCGTCTAATTGTTCTATTCCAAAGTTTATTATATTTGTTTCACTTTTCAGTGCTGTTACAGTATAGTCTATTATATCAGATGTTTCAGTTTTCTGTGCTGGTGTTATAGCTTTCAGTTCTTCAATAGTTCTCTCATGTTCATGAAGTATTTCAGTAACATCCATTGAATCATCCAACGATGTATCATATAGTTTATGTGCAGATTTGACTGCTTCTCTTTGTAAATATCTCTGCCAAACTATCCTACACCAATGTTCTACTCCAGAAGGAGCAGCAACAAGGTCAGGTAATCCAGATAGATAATAAGCATTGAGTTGATTGTCAAAATCGTCTTTTAATTGAGCCGATAATAATATAATATCAATCGGTTCACTTTGCCTGTACAGTTTCTTCATACATTTCCATATCTTCTTATTAGCCGAAGAATAGAAAGCATCATCATGTCTAATCCACGCTTCTACTGTTGGAAGCAATGTATTGTTTAGTAATATAGAACCTAAAATAGCTTCTTCTGCGTCTACTGCACTAGGCTGAACTTTTAGTTTAACCATATCCTTCTCCTTGTTAAATTCAAAATAAGGATTCTTGTCCAGCTTGTTCATAGTTTGTAATTACTAATTCATTTTTGTAGTTTTTGTTATATAATTGCCCAGAATATCTGATGGGTATTTTCATTATATTGTAATTTTTATATGCATCCGTAACTTCCTTCCTATCGTCATAGGACACCATAAATTTACCACCTAACTCGTTTATTTCATCACACATTTTAATAAAATCCTTGTGGTCTTCATCGCTAAATGAGAAGAAATAATAGTCTTTTCTTTCTCCTGCTATAACATAAGGAGGGTCCAGATACCAAAAGTCAGTTGGCTTTGGAGGATACCTAGTTGTAAGGTCTCTAAAGTCAAGATTTTCAATCATTACATTGTCTAATTTCTTTCTAGTATATTTCAAATCTTCTAACATTTTTCTATTCCAGTCAGCTTCTTTTGATATAGGATTATGACAGCTATTATTAAATGCACATTTTATAACATAATAATAACAGGCTGCTCTTTTAGGGTCGGGTATGTTTATTTTCTTA
>Ga0187827_10003054_pt1 | contig 22088 bp, 15 predicted proteins | sample ETNtaG_39_FD_167969 | JGI IMG/M metagenome (GOLD analysis project Ga0187827, IMG submission 167969) | Marine microbial and viral communities from oxygen minimum zone, Eastern Pacific Ocean - ETNP2014_SV_150_PacBio MetaG (Illumina Assembly) | ecosystem: Environmental > Aquatic > Marine > Hypoxic... | reverse complement strand
GCTGTCATTAACTTCAACCTTAAATTCTATATTTGGAAATGCTAATGTGACTGGCAGCTTAGGTGTTATGGAAAAAGAATTATTATTGATCGGATCTTCATCAGGATCCAAGGCTTCAAGAGATTTTTTATTTACTATATCTTCTTCTGATATGTCGTAAAATGCAGGCAATTCTATTTCTGTTGGTGTTAGATAGAATAAGGCAGGATTTCTGTTTTTCCTTGCAAAGAAATATTTATAAGGCAGGCTATCCAGATTTGATTTTGTATCAGTTACGATAATTAAATCATCATTTTCAAAAACATCACGCTTGATATCAATTTCAAATTCATTATTGCTTGAATTAATGATATTAAACTTAATGTTGCTTATATCGAACTCAATAAGCTGGTTTACAAATTCGTGGACCTTTCCTAATCTTACGCTATGCTTGACAAAAAAATCATCCATGAACTCTGTTTTTTCCCCGCTTATAAGATTATGCACAATAACATTGTATTGCATCTTAAAAGAAACGTCCTCTTCATTGATAGCGACATCAGCGTTGTTTTCCTTTTTTGAGATATTGAATCCCTGCTCTTCAAAAACCTCAAAATTTAAGCAGCTATCAATGTTGTTTTCCATAAAAGATATTAACTGCTCCTGGAAAGAATTCGGGCCGAATGACTTGTTTACAGGAGGCATATTATTTGTGCCAAAAACATCTTTGGATGTAAAAGTTTGGCTTGTTTTTGTGTCATCATCATATGGGAAGGTTTTCCAGGGATAATTAGGGATATTTGGAGAGTACTTCCCAAAAGGGAATCTTGGCTTGTGGATATTATAAGCTACTTTAGAATTTTTGTATCTGGCAAAAAACAGGCCTTCGTCAGAATCCGGATAATCTATTAAAGTTCCTCCCTGGCTTGTGTAAAGAAATCCGGCTTGCTCTCCCAATAACTTCAGGCTGTCTTTTGAAGTCAAAGAAAGACATTCGGTTATAAAATTTTTTATTGGCTGGGTGTCAAATGAAGCCTCCTTTATATCTATGATTTCCTGCTTGGATGTCCTTTTAGCGGCATACCTGCTTATTAAAAAAAGAGATACAATCATTATTACCATGACGACTCCCAGTATTAAAAAAACCGCTAACTGGGATTTTTTTTGTTTTATGCTCATTTTATTCTTAATTTTGAGGTTAGGTCACTCCATATATTTGCAGGATCAATATTTGTAAAGTCGCTTCCCTGCGCAAGAATAGTGTATGTATTTCCCTGCCCGCTGCACTCTATTCCTGACGCTCCGTCTTTATTCTTCTCGTCATACTCATCTATAAAAGTGCAGATATCTGTATTAAAATTCCCATATTCAATCAGTAAATTCTTGAATTGTGTTCCTTCTAAACTGCCTGAAATTGTTTTGCTACCTGTTTTTTCCAGGTAAAGCTTCTGGAACTTATTTATTCCATCTACATAAGAAGTATCAAATGGCTCTTCTATGGAATTTTGTATAACATTAATAATAGTATCAAAAGGATTTTTGATAAAGTCCAGAAAATTTTGCTGGAAGTTATTTTGCCCTAATGTAAACGGCTGGTTGCTGTATACAAGGCTCTGTAATTCCTCATTATACCATACCTTATTGCTGCCATCGCATGCATGATACTGCCCGTCATTTATTAATCCCAAGTTGCAGTCTTCAATTCCCAGTGTTTCCAAAATTTCACTAGAACCTTCGTTAATTGGCTCATTAAGCGATGTTCCTGATATAACCTTGCTGCCAATACTCAAAACACAGAAGTTATTTGCTTCAGAAATAAGATTCTCAGCAAGCTCACCATTAACAACATATTCCAATTCATTTAACGATGTCTGGGAATTATCGCAAAAAACCGCATAATCATTCCCTTGTGTAAGTTCAAGCAGCTTTAATGCTATGAATTTTGTTCTCGATACCCATCCCCCATCCTCGCAATAATCATCATCTGTATATTGGTCATTTGCAATGCATTGGGGATTCTTGTCAGGCTGGTTATTATCATCAAAATTCCCGGAAGGGTCAACCAAGCATTGGCTCTGTTCAGGGCAAAATCCTCCAATTGTTCCTGCAGGATCAAATTTCAGATTTGCATCTATCCAGTCTCCATCAATACACCTAAAGCCATTGACCGGCTGGGCATTTGGATTATTTTTTTGGTCTTCCTTGCAGCCTGTTCCTGTCCAGCACTCATTCTGGATGCAGCAGCCTGTTGCTTGTTCAGGATTCGGATCTATTTCAATCGGAACAGTGCTTGCATGGTCTAACTTTTTGCCTTTTGCAAAATCCCATTTATTGTTAAAAGAGCAGTACCAAAAATTGTTTGGTTCTGTAAAGCAGTAATCTTTGTTTTGGATAACTTTTAGCCCTGTTACCGGGTCTGTAAGGTTCAGGGTATCATTATCTGCTATTGAGCACCCATAAAAAGCTCCGTTCAGGTTTAAAATATCATCTCTTTCCTGGGATGTATCTCCTGATAGCACTAAGTTTCCGTTCCAGCAGCCTCTTGTATCACCAGTCCTTCCATTGCAGTCGGAATCTAAGCAGTCAACTGTTTCATCGCAATCATTATCCAGAAAATCAAAGCAGTCAGTTTCTGTAACAGTTCTACCAACACATTTTCCTTCCACTTCAGTTTCACATACACCTGGAGCATTATCGCAGCTTAAGTCTTGGCATTGCTCATCAACATCATCATTATCCAAATCTACTCCGGAATCCTGCCACTCTCCGTCAACACATACATCATATCTATTATCCGGACATTGAGTATCATCAGTTCCGCAATCGCAATAATATGCTTTTTTGGCAGTAGTTATACTATCAGCAGTAAACCACATAGTATAATCTCCTTTTTCCCCGCAATAGCTGTAATCCAGCACGCAGGTATAATCTGTACCTGAGCATGTTTTTGTTGCAACAACAATCCCGCTATCGGTTTTTATCTTTAATGATCCTGAAGATGCTGATGCAGCATTAAAAGAGTATAGAACAAAGAATATTACTACAAATAGCAAAATTATCCTCTTTTTTTTCAATAAATACACCCTGCCTAAAAATTTAGATTGAAGATATATAAAATTTGCTGTTTTTTGGTATTTATAAGGAAATATTGAATTAAAAAGGTTAAATTATGTAAAAAGATGCACCAGTAAGATTTAAATAGTTTAGAGGATATTAATAGCAAAAAAGAGGAAAATGGGAATAGATAACTTAAATAATAATTTTCAGGAAAAAAGTAATTTGTCTTTTAATGATTCTTTTAATCAGGATAAGAAGCAATCTAAAAAGCCTATTATTATTTCTTCTGTTGTATTTTTAATTATTGTTATAGGGTTAATAATTATTTTTTATCCATCTTCAGAGGATAAGGCAGAAGATAAAGCCAGTAGTGTTATAGTGCAGGAAGCTAGAACAGCTGATGATGTGATACATGAAGGAAGTGAGGATGAATCCCAGGAAGCTGTTACAGTATTAGAATATAGTGCCAAAGAAATCAAGGAGATTGACGAATGTGCCCAAAAATATGTTGACTTAGATTATCTGGCATTGCTGGAAGATGATGTAAGTATTTGTATTGATGGAGCAGATCCAAGATTGGATTACTCTATTTATGAAGAGGATCCAATTGAATGTTCTGACTATTATTATCTGATAAAGGCTGTTTTAAATAATGATTTGAATATTTGTGATAAGTCAAGTACATCTGATAATACATTGGCATGTAGGGGGATATTAACAAAAGATTTGTCTAGTTGTATGAAGTTTGATGGTGCCGATGGGCAGAGTTTTTGTAATGCTTACCTTAATGATAATCCTTCTATCTGTAAAAAGCTCTCAAATGAAGATGACATTTTGAGCTGTGAAGAAGATTTTTATTTGGTTGATGCCTTGGCGTCCAATGATAAGGATAATTGCTTAAAATATGAAGATGGAGATAATTTTCAATCATTCTGCTTAAGCTTATTCGAGGGAAACAGTAATGTTTACATGAATAAACTAAAAAGCTTATGCGTTACTTCTGAATAGCCAATATATAAATATCAAATTTTTCCAATAAATTCTTAAATATAATAGCTTTAATTCATTTATGCAGATACCTTTTTATAGCTTTAAGCGGCAAATTTTTCATCTAAAGGAAGAGTTACTGAAAGAGTTCAACATAATCTTTAATTGTAATGAATATGAGCCGGAATTGCTTAATTATGTTGCAGAATTAGAGAGATCATTTGCAAATTATTGTGATGTTTCTTTTGGAGTTGGAACTGATTCCGGTACTGGAGCTTTACAGCTTTCCTTATTGGCTTCTGGAGTAAAGATTGGAGATGAAGTCATAACAACACCAAATACTTATATTGCCACGGCATTAGCAATTTCAAATATTGGAGCTAAGCCTGTTTTTGTTGATATTAATCCGGATACTTTTAATATTGATCCATATCAAATAGAAGGCAGGATTAATGAAAAAACAAAAGCAATAATTCCTGTCTATCTTTATGGCCAATCCTCAGATATGGATCCAATATTAAATATAGCGAAAAAAGATAATCTTGTTGTGATAGAAGATGCCTGCCAGGCGCATGGCTCAACATACAATAATAAAAAAGTTGGAAGTATGGGTCATATTGGTTGTTTTAGCTTTTATTCCTCGAAAAACCTGAGTGGTTTTGGCAATGGTGGCATGATTGTCTCAAATAATAAAAAAATAATTGATATAGTAAAAAATTTAAGGGACCCTGAATCAAATACTTTGAGGCTCTTGCAATCAAGGAGAACTCCTGCTTATCTTGATTCCATACAAGCAGCAATTATCAAAATAAAATTAAAATATCTGGATAAATGGAATCAAGAAAGAAGAGAAATTGCAAAGCTATATACAGAATCTCTTTCCAATATTGTAAAAACTCCAATTGAGGGGAAAAATGTATTTCATACTTACCACTCTTATGTTATCAGGACAGATAAAAGGGATGAATTGAAAGATTTTCTTGGAAAAAACGGCATCAGGACTTCAATTGAATATAGCCCATCAATCCACCTAACTAAGACATTTTCACCTCTAGGGTATAAATTAGGGGATCATCCAGAAGCAGAAAAGGCAGAGAAAGAAATCTTATCCTTACCAATATACCCTGAATTAAATAGAGATGAATTAAATCATATAATTAATACAATAAGGAAATTCTTTGTATAATAAATTAGTTCTTAAATAAAAATAGGTTATCAATAGATCTTGCCTATTTTGTATAATCTATTAATTTGTCATCCCTAACAAGGTCTAATGTACTGCAATGAATTCCACCACCAAAGATCTCACAGTTATCAAGCTCAATTCTAATGACTTCGAAATTATTACTTTCAAGTGTTTTTATCACATTTTTTGCTCTATTGTTTACCATAACTGTTTTCTCATCCAGGCTTAATACATTTATATCCATCCCCCTGGAACTTGCCAGTTGAATATCCAGAGAAGTCATTCCTTTTTCAATCTTAAAAGGTTTAGTTTCTTGTTTAGGAATTAAATATTTCCAATTTTTAAATTTTTCAGGCATTGAATCTTTTATATTTGGGTATCCTGGATTAACCAAAAATACACCGGGACAAAGGCATGTTATGACTCCATCAATATGGTTGTCTGTAAGATGGACAATGTGAAATCGTGTTTTTGGGAAAAATGATTTTATCCATTCATGTCCAAGGTAATGGTTATAAGAGCCTATATTAACGATCACATCAGCGCCAATTCTTAAGTATTGTGCGCCTTCTATGGCCATTGTATATTTTTCTCTGTCAAAATTTTTATAATCTCGTTTTGCATTCCAAGGCTGTAAATCTATTGTATCTTTCGTCAATTTAGTATAGGGGGGTCTTATCCACAATCCGCCTTTTCCGCCATTAAAGACATTATTATAAACTCCATAAAGAGAAACGTTCTCAAAAAATCTATTTTGTACATAAGTTGGAGTTTCAATAATGCAAATATTATAAATTAAAGTAATGTCTCTAACATTGCTTGCTGAAGACAATTCCGATTTAAAATGAGGAGTTTTAAATGGTATAACTTTTTCTAATTTGTCAGGCCTATGCACTTTTATCCCGAACTTATCAAATAATTGTGCTAACTTGTCTAATTGTTTGTTTCTTTTGATTAAGAGTTCATGATTGACATAATACTCTTCACCCCCTGAATAGAGGCGGTCATACACTTCTTGATTTAAATTTTCTTGATAAAAATGTTGGAAAGTATAATCAGCAATTCTTTTTGGAAGTTCAAGTTCTCTACCGACAATAACTTCTTTTAATTTTCCAAAAGATGTGTTTGAATTAATCATACATGCCTCTAAAAACTTGTTCCTTTATGTTGTTTAATTGAAAGTATCTTGTGCAATCTGCACAATTGCTTTTACATGGCTCTTTATCCATATCAACAAGAAGGGTCTCTTTTCTGATTTTATTAAACTTCTTGCCAGACCATATTTCACTAAAGGTCTTGTTTAAGATATTTCCTGCAGAATTATTTGTATCATCGCAGTTTTTTAAGATAAACCAACTGCAGCAGGGATAAACTTCACCAAAAGCGCTTATAACCGCACTATGGGGTATAAGGCAGTTAAATTTTTGTTTTTTTATCAAAGGTACAGAATGTCTCCCGCTGATTAAATCATCTTTTTTGATGGTTCCATTTTTAACTGAATCTGCCCATTGGCCATGCCATTTCCATAAGTAATTGAAATGATTGTTTTCTATATATTTGGGGTTTGCTTCGACATCTCTTATGAAATCCATATAGTCATTGAATGTTTTATCATTAACTCTCCCATTATGTTCCTCACCCATAAAATCACAGATTGGATTAACTCCTAATTCTCCAAAAAAAATAGCAAACTCGAAAAGGTTGTTTATATTCTCTTTTTGAATCACTAAATGCGCAATTACATCTACTTTACCATATTTGCTTTTCATCTTCAATACTTTATTTAGTCCTTTTAACGCTAAATCAAATGAGCCTTTTCCCCTGATAGCATCATGGATCTCCGGCTTGCTTCCTTCAAATGAAAAAAATACTTTCCAGTTATTTTTGCATAAAAGTTCCGCAATGTTTTCTGTCAGCAAAGTTCCGTTTGTTTGCAGGCAGCCTTTTATCCCTTTTTTAGATATATATTTGATGATCTCATAAATATCATTTCTTAATAACGGCTCTCCGCCAGTAATTACAATTGATTTTACTCCAATCTCCACAAATTCATCAATTAATGCTTTGATCCTTGTAGTACTCAAAGAATCTTTAGAGTGGCTGTTTTTTTTGTTCCAGTCTGGAACATAGCACATTTTGCATTTTAGGTTGCACCTATATGTGACGTCAAGTTCTATCTCATACGGCACGATATCATTAGGGATATTTTCATTTTTTATAATATTTTTATAATATGATTTATACTTTTCAATTGAAGATTTTGTGTTTTCCAGAAAAAAAGGCAAGTGTATTTCACTACCATAAATAACATTTACTTTATCTTCTCCAAGATATTTGATTAAATTATTAGTTCCTATTTTACTTTGTTTAAAGCTGCCTTTAGATTGTGTGATTTTATCATGCTCTTCTTCATTTTCAGACATAAAATGCACATTAATTTTGTTGATTCCGGATGATGCTATTTTCTTTGCATATTCCTCGTAATAAAACATCCTTGCGTTTGTATGTATCTCAACTTCCATTCCTTTGGAAATGATAAATCTAATGATAGATAATAAATTAGGGTGTAATGTTGGCTCTCTTCCTTTTATTATGATTTTATTAATTCCAAGCTCGTAATTCTCATCGATGATTTGCTTAAGAAATTCATAAGAATGGTTTTTAAGGTCATAATCTAATCCTAGGTTTCTCCCTTCATCGCAATTGTTATTGGATATATTATTAACAAATAGTTCTCTTATTGTATCTGGATTTTTGACTTTAAGGAAATCAATTAATCTTTTGTTTGTTAGTTTCTTTGATTTTCTGAACGCTAACTTTCTTACAAAATGATTTTCTATTGTGTCGCAATTGATGCACACTTTCTTATAGGAATTTAAAGAAGTATTTATTGGGTTTGTTGCCTTGATAAATTCCATAACCTTTTTTGAGTTAATTATGTCTTTTAATGAACTTTTATGAATATTCCCATAATTCATTGTTTTTCTATCTTTTAATTTGTCCACTACAATGCAGCACGGTACAACATCCCCTGTAGACATTATGTAAACATGGTCATGCAGGTCAGGACAGCTGATTTTAAATTCATCAAAATCGAATATATCTGCTCTTGTCATATCAATGATATTCTTATCATTGATGTAATAACAGAAAAATCCTCGATTTTCTGCTAGTAATGATTCTCCTTTATTTAGTTTTCCAGAGAGATAGTCTTTAAAATAATCTCTTATTTCCTGTAAAGATAGGTTTTTGTTTATTTCATATTTATTTGAGCGCATTTCATAATCAATTGGAAATAAGTCTGTTTCTTCATTACTTATTCCCAATGAATAAAGCATTGAAGATATTTTTTTGAAGTCTTTTTTGTTTTCATCCATGATTACTATTGCGATTTGAAAGCAGCTGTAGGAAGGGTAAACATCGCCATAAGTATCCACTAACTCTGTTGGATTATACTTTGCTAGACCCAGCTTATTATTTCTATTCCTGGCATCTCTTAGTAATTTTATGTTATCAATAGATTTATCATAATCACTTTCTACTCCGCGAATAGTATCATTTAGCCTTTTATGTGTCGCATGTAATGATATTGTAAAATCTGCAATGCATCCATCTAATTTTTTTAGGAAAACTTCATTTAGGAGAATTCCATTAGTAGTTATGCTAATGGCAAGTTTAAGCTCTTTTACTTTTTCAATGACCTTATCAATCCATGGATAAACTAATGGCTCCCCTCCTGTTAATATTATCATTTGTGCTCCCAGAGATTTTGCCTCTTCAATTATTCTTAAAACATCTTTGATTGGAAGAAAATTATGGTTTGTTTCATCTTCATAGCGGTTGCACATTATGCATTTATAATTGCAGGAAAGGGTTAACTGTAATGTAATGGACTTTAATTTTATTATTTCTTTCTGTATTTTATTGTCAGTTGTTAGTATTTGAGTCATTTTATCTTTATTCATAAAGTTTTAATTTGCTAAAACTGAGTGTATAAACATTTTTTCTCCATAAATAACATTTACTTTATCTTCTCCAAGATATTTGATTAAATTATTAGTTCCTATTTTACTTTGTTTAAAGCTGCCTTTAGATTGTGTGATTTTATCATGCTCTTCTTCATTTTCAGACATAAAATGCACATTAATTTTGTTGATTCCGGATGATGCTATTTTCTTTGCATATTCCTCGTAATAAAACATCCTTGCGTTTGTATGTATCTCAACTTCCATTCCTTTGGAAATGATAAATCTAATGATAGATAATAAATTAGGGTGTAATGTTGGCTCTCTTCCTTTTATTATGATTTTATTAATTCCAAGCTCGTAATTCTCATCGATGATTTGCTTAAGAAATTCATAAGAATGGTTTTTAAGGTCATAATCTAATCCTAGGTTTCTCCCTTCATCGCAATTGTTATTGGATATATTATTAACAAATAGTTCTCTTATTGTATCTGGATTTTTGACTTTAAGGAAATCAATTAATCTTTTGTTTGTTAGTTTCTTTGATTTTCTGAACGCTAACTTTCTTACAAAATGATTTTCTATTGTGTCGCAATTGATGCACACTTTCTTATAGGAATTTAAAGAAGTATTTATTGGGTTTGTTGCCTTGATAAATTCCATAACCTTTTTTGAGTTAATTATGTCTTTTAATGAACTTTTATGAATATTCCCATAATTCATTGTTTTTCTATCTTTTAATTTGTCCACTACAATGCAGCACGGTACAACATCCCCTGTAGACATTATGTAAACATGGTCATGCAGGTCAGGACAGCTGATTTTAAATTCATCAAAATCGAATATATCTGCTCTTGTCATATCAATGATATTCTTATCATTGATGTAATAACAGAAAAATCCTCGATTTTCTGCTAGTAATGATTCTCCTTTATTTAGTTTTCCAGAGAGATAGTCTTTAAAATAATCTCTTATTTCCTGTAAAGATAGGTTTTTGTTTATTTCATATTTATTTGAGCGCATTTCATAATCAATTGGAAATAAGTCTGTTTCTTCATTACTTATTCCCAATGAATAAAGCATTGAAGATATTTTTTTGAAGTCTTTTTTGTTTTCATCCATGATTACTATTGCGGTGACAATTTTTATGTTTTTGTTATGTATAGCAGACTCTTTGATTAATTTAATATTATCAATCATCTTATTAAAGTCACTTTCTACTCGGCGAATATTGTCATTGAGCTTTTTATTAGAAGCATGTATTGATATTACATAAAGGCAATTGTTGCCCTCTAATGTTTTTATTATTTCTTCGTTTAAAAGCAAACCATTGGTTGTTAGAGTTATGCTAAGGTCCAGTTCTTTAATTTTACTAATCACTTTATCTATCCAGGGATAAACTAAGGGTTCTCCTCCGGTCAAAATTATTTTCTCTATGCCCATAGATTCTGCTTCTTCTATGATTCTTAAAACTTGGTTTATTTCGAGGTTTTGATTTTTTGTTAAATCGTCATAACGATTACACATAATACATTTATAGTTACAGGCTATGTTCAACTGAAGAGTGATTGCCTTTAAGTTTATATTCTCGTTTATTGTTTTCATTTTTGTGCTATTGAGTTTATGCCCTTTGATTCTTTGATTTGATTAACCTTAAAATACTCAGTATCATCAAACCAGAAACTGTGATTTGAATAGAAAGGTTATGGGTTTTGCTTATTGATTCTGCTAATTTCTTGACAGTTGTAGTTCCATTGCATAAAGAATATAGCTCGCTTAAGAAACCAGCATAATCTTCATAAGTTTTGAAATTATCGTTAACTAAATTTTCGGGCAGATAAAATGATGTAGACATGTACTCCTTAATTTGATTTTCATATTTTTTAATGTGTGTGTTTACTGAATCATTGTCAACTCCATTTTTAACTGGAATGTCAGAAAGCAGTTCTATAGGAATAAAATTGATTTTGTCAATAGTATAATCAGACCATTTTTTTGCAAAAAAAGCACCTTTTTTATCTATATCTTCACGAAATTGTGTTCCTATAGTTGGAAGTGACTGGTGCCCCATAATTGGTATTTCTCCGTTTCTTTTTAGGTTTTTAATATATGGAATAAACTCAGACTTCGCATTGCAATTATTTTCTAATTCATATATCAGCTTAGCAGATTTATAAGCGCTGTCCAGGTTTTCTCCTTCATTATAGCTTATCATAAGATAAAATGGATCAATATCTGACTTCTTAAGCAGGTCATTGGCAATTTTCATTTTATTGATATTTATTCCTTTGTTGATTTTTTTAAGCACAATCTCATCCCCGCTTTCGATTCCAAGCTCGACGCCCACACATCCTGCTTTTCTCATTTCATTTAAATGTTCTTTAAACCTAATAACAGAATCCACCCTGGTCTGGATTAACCATTTAAATTTGATTTTTTTGCTTATTATTTTATTGCAGAATTCTTTAATCCATTCTTCTGTCCTTAAAAGAAAATCATTATCTTCAAAATGGATATACTCTATTCCATAGTTGCTTATTATCCATCCAATTTCCTTAATTACATTGTCTACTGTCCTTAACCTTAAGCTTCCGCCATATAACATTGAACCAAGGCAGAAATTGCATTTAAAGGAGCAGCCTCTTGAAGCAATAACATTAAATGCCCTTTTATTTTCATACTTTCCGTGGATATTTGTCTGATATTTCTTCCATTTAAGAAGATGGTATGCTGGAAATGGAAGATTATCTAAATCTTTGATTAATTTACGCGGTTGGTTTATTATTATTTTTCCATTCTCTTTGAATGCCAATCCTGGAATGTCTCTAAAATTTTTTCCTTCTTTTAACGCGTTAGTTAGCTCTAATGTTGTTGTTTCTTCTTCACCAATAACCACAAAATCTGCATTTCCCTTAGAAAAGGCTTCTTCTGGCATCAATGTAGGGTGAACTCCGCATAAGACTAAATGTATATCTTGAAAATCCTTTTTAATGATATTGCATAATTTATAGGCATCATCTGCTTGTAAAGTTGTGAAGCCAATACAGATTGTTTTTGGTCTTTTAGATTTGATATAGTTTAAAATTTGTTCATCATCAAGTTTGTCAATATTATTATCTAAAATGTTCACACTATAGTCATTTTTTTCCAGAAGTGAAGCTATATATGCCAGTCCGATTGGCTCTTCTATCAATCCTGATCCGGGTAAAAAATTGGCTTCGGTTATCATTGTAATCCATAGAGTATAATATGATCTGACTAAGATGCATATCTTGGGCTGATTAGCATGACATCGGATTCTTTCTGATTTTCAAAATTTAATCCAAGGGGAAATTTATCTTCAATAGAGCTTATGCTTCCATAATAAGATAGGCAGGCAGAGCATTTGTTCAATTTTTTAATTATTGTTTCTTGAGCATTTTTTGATTGTAATATTTCATTATAGCTTATTTCATATATATTCCCTAATTTTTTTGAACGTAAACAGCTATATGTGTCTCCATTTTCCATGATAAAAATAGAATGTTTTGGGCACTCACAGGAAAAATTAAGCTTCTTTTTTCTTAGATAATCTGGAATCATTTTTATGAAGTTTTTATCTATCCCCTTATTTGCATCATCTGATAAAATTAAGCTAATTTGTCTTTCTATATCTTTGGTCATTACTTCTGAAAAGTTGAATATCCTTGATTTTGGGTCTGTGATTTTATTTGTATAGCTTTTATCACACATTGCTGGTTTTAGTTGAAAATTTAGACCTAATGATTTGGCCAGGCTGTAAGTTTCATATATCTCAGTATAATTAACGGGTGTTATTGTAAATTTAATAGAAACAGGTATATTCTTTCCCTTCAATATCATTGCACTCTCTTTGGTTTTATTAAATGCGCCTAAAACACCCCTCTGGGAATCGTGTTTTTTTATTCCATCTACACTTAAAGTAAATGAAATGTTTTGATCATTAATATCTTTTATAAATTCGTTTATTTTATCCGTTTCGTATCCATTTGTCGAGAAGCTAATATGGGCCCAAGATAGTTCTTGTCTTATCAAGGAGTATATTTCAAAAATATCATCCCTAGTAAATAACTCTCCACCTGTCAAAGCAATATCTTTTAGCCTGTTTTTTTTGTATCCTATTATAATTTCTTTGATCTTTTCCAGGGGCATATCAATTTTTCTTTCGGATTTCCAAATATCGCACATTGCACACTTCAAATTGCAGTTGTTTGTAAGGGATATGGTAACTTCATTTGGAGTAATTGACTTTGAAGATTCAATTATGTTAAGCATACTTAATACAGAAAATCCAACAACAACTTTTTCTAATCCTAATCCTGGATATTGTTTGCTGATTTTTTGATAAATTCCATTAATACTCATAACAGAATCGCATTTTTTATACAAGAAATATAAAAAATTTGCAAGATCATTTATATCTAAAAACCACCTATTGGCCCCCTTAAGTGTTTGAGGAAGGATATAAAAGTCATGCTTAATGCAGTAGGATAATATTCTTTTGTTAAAGCCAAGAATAGAAAAAAATTCATTTCTTGTAATGTTCTTTTTTATAATTGGAATATCAGAAATTAAGCTTTCTGGGAAAAATAATTCTCCATTTCTTAGCCTTTTGAAATTAAATTCATAAGAATCAATGGTGTTTGTTATACTATGATTATTAAATAAGCTAATTGATTTATTATAGATACCATCTAGTGTCTCTTCTCCAAAAAAATTTGTAGGTAGATATTCTTGATTGGTTTTTATGTTTTTGTTTATTTGGATTAATTTAATGATTTCTTCAGCAATTGGTATGTTTCCTATATTTACCTTGGCACTTTTTTTTTGTGGGTTTTTTTTATAGGTATCTAAAATTGCGCTTGGGAGCCTAGTTATATCTTCCAGATAAATTGAATTTCCTTTGCTTTCCAGATATTTCGCACGTTCCTTTTGGTTGTCATGGTCGCATTTTATTTCCAATATTATTGATGGAACTCCAGCCGTCATAATCTCGTTGATAGAGTTATAACCTGCTCTCGAGATTATCAAACTCGAGCAGTGCATCAGTTCAAGTAGATTTTCTTCATATTTTTGTATTATTAATTTTTCGTTAGAAGAATTAAATGTTTTTTTGCATAAAGGTCCAGTTACCATAATAAATTTTAGATTTTTGATATTTTCATTAACTTTTTCAAAGGCTGATTTACATTCGCAAAAATAATCATCAGTATCAGTTGTTCCATCATACTGCCCACCACCCCCACTTATTGACAGGATAACATAATCATCCTTAGCGATATTATATTTATCTTTAATATGTTGAATTTTACTTTTATCGAATCCTTTTATGATCTGACCTCCAAAAATAATTTCTGGCGAGTATTTCATTCGTTTCATTAACTGGTCATCAATACCATAATGTTCAAATTCTTCCTTAGTATGGGGCAAAATTATTTTCGAAAAGTATTTTGAAGCCGGACTAAGCAATAAATTTGTTAATGTATTGTCATTCATTCTCCTTAATATTAGTATATTTGTTCTATTTTTGTTTCTCTCATCAGTTAAGACCAATCTCGGGGGATGTGTATCATAAACAACAATATCCGGATCATAATCTTCGATAATATCTGTAATTTTGCTGTTATCTTCCTTATTTAGAATATTAAGGTTGCCAATATCAGGGCATTTTACAAATTCAAATTTATTTTCCAGAAAAAAATTATCAAAGCTTGTACTGGTCATAAAAAGGCATTTTGTATCTGGATGTAACTCTCTTATTGTTCTGGCAATAGTTACTGTCCTGTTTATATGCCCCAGTCCTATACCGTTAATTGCATGGAATAATATTTTCACTTTCAATCATCCCGCTAAATAGCCTAAATTCAATTTTATTGTTTTGCTTCAAATCTTTAATTATTTTTTGAAGATGCTTAAAATATTTCTCATTCATAAGTTCATGGTGTATTACTATGCCAATTTGATTTTCATTCTTTATTTTTTCTTCGATTTCTTTGTCTATCTTTCCCGTATCCCTTAAAAAAACACCATCCTGCTTTTGATCAAGAAATTCAATATTTCCGGGTATTCGTTTAAATGAAACCTTAATCTTGCCAAAATTATTTTCAAAAAAATCATAATCTGAAAAGGCCTTATACTCTAAAGAGTCTAATATTTTTAAGGTATCATTATTATATCCATAATATGGAGGGCAAAAAGCCTGGAAAAATCCACCATTAAAGTATTTTTCCATCAAAATTTTACCATTGATTATATCAGAATATTGCTCATCATAAGACCTTTTGTTTCCAAACTCATATTCCTCTCCAACAAACCCAATATTAAAGTTATTGTGGCTGAAGCCATGCTGGTGAAATTCAACAAGTTCCGGGTAATCTTTTTTAAGTTTAAGAAGGTAGCTTAAGCTTTTTTTTGTGATTTTGCTTGGAATGACTTCCAAATTTATAGGGACTTTTTCTTCAATAAAGATGCTCAATAATCTAATCAGCTTTGGTGTTAATTCACCGACATCATCATCCCTAAAGAATAATATTTTTCTGTTTGATTTGAAATTTTTAAAGTTATTGCTAGATATTGCTGACTTAAAATCCAATCTAATGTCTTTTTTAAATTCCTCAGGAGAATTCTCATATCTTTCTTCAATATACTCCTTAATTTCAAAGTAAGGGTGTTTTTTATACATCAGCAACTGGTTTTTTATAGATGAAATAAATCTATCCTTGCTTAAGATAGGGTGTATTTCTTTTTTCATTCTGATGTTATAAGAGATAATATTTTTATCCAAAATAATTTTGTTGTTGTTTTTTACTAACCTATATCCTAATTCTGTATCTTCCTCACCCCACCCAACAAAATCATTGTCAAACTTAAAGTTGTCAAACAATGCTTTTTTTATTGAAACATTGGAACCGGCTCCGAATACCTGCCAGATTTTTTTATTTTTTATGGAATTATTTTGTAAAGTATCCATAAACATATTATGCCTAAACTCAGGGATTATTGGCAATTCATTTATTTTATTTTTTCCATTTAATTTACTGGTAATTTCTTCTTTTTTGTATGCTTTTTTTGAGCCATAGCTTGCATTGTATCCTAAAACGACATCAGCGTGTTTCGTGGCTTTCATATGACCAATAATAAAATTTTCCGGAGCAACAGAATCATCATCCAGGAAAATCAAAATTTCCCCTTTTGCATTTTTTGCTCCAAGATTCCTTGCCTGGCCAGCCCTAAATCCCTTATCTTCCTGGGAAAAATATTCTATTTTATTGAACTGTTTTTTAATATCATCAATAAGTTGTTTAGTTCCATCAGAAGACCCGTCATCAGCAACAATAATTTCATAGATGCTTTTTCTGCATCTTTGTAAGATTAAGGATTTCAATACTAATCCTAATGATTCCTTATTATTATAAGTTGGAATAACAACACTGACAAGCGGATTTACATTTTTATAATCGCGCAGATTCTCATTTTCAAGCAATCCCCCTTTGCAAGTCTCCAGTTGATAACATTCTTTACATTCCATATCAACATCTCGGTAATTTCTGATGCCTTTCATCTCATTCGAATTCCAGATTTGCATAATATCACTATTTTTGATGTTTCCAAATATCAAATTAGAGTTATAATCTGCCTTATAGTTTCCATTGCAGTCAATAACCAATCTGGAATGCCCAGAATCAAAAATTCCTCCTTTGCATATTGATTGTAAATTTTCGCTTATTACGCAGAACGGAAGAGAATTGGTAATTTTAGTGTTCATATTAAATTCATCGTTATATTTTTTTATTTTATTGTAGATATCTTTAATATTGCCTTGATTAATCGGATTTTTATCAAATTTATTGGGTATTGGCCTCAATAGAAACCATTCTGAGAAATTCTTGTTATCGATCCCAAAAACAAATTCATAATATTTTTCAATATCTCTTATATTATTTTTTGTTATTATTGTAGCAAGCATAATTTTTGTATCAAAACCCTTAATAAGGCCCATTGCTTTTTTTACTTTATCAAACCTATTCAAATCATGCAAAGAAAAAAGAGCCAAATCAACAAAATTAAAGAATTCCTTATTATCGTCAGTTATCAAAAAACCATTGGTATTTAAAATAATATATAATCCCAAAGATTTTGCTTTTTTAAGGATTTCCTGCAAATCTTTCCTTAAAAATGGCTCTCCACCTGTAAACCTGACTGCCTTAATTCCGGATTTTGAGATATCATCTAAGACTTTGAATATGTCATCCGACAGCATGTCATTAATATTATCCATGTCTTGATCGTTAAAGCAAAAATCACAGCTTAAATTGCATTTTCTTGTTACTTCAATAACTATTTCATTAGGTAATTCCATTTTTTTCATAACACCCCCATGCAGATAAAAAATGATTATTAAGATAAAGATATAACGCATCTATTAATTTAATATGAACTATGAGAGCTATGGGAACTGTGTGCTGCAGCATGGATATGCGTCCCTATTGCAGATGGCTTTACATAATTCAAATTTAAATTGTTGTTATGTGGAGTATTGCTATGCCCTGCTTCTACTTCATTTACAGATACTAATGCAGCTGCACCCAGCAGGATTCCGGCTTTAATCAGCTTTTCCTTGCTTATCTTGCCTTCTTCTTTTGTTAAAAATGAGCTTATTTTTTTCTTTAATTTAGGTATTTTTATCATCGAATCCTCTTTTTGTATTATAGTATCTCTGTTCAATCCCCTGTATTTGATACTATTTAAAATTTTCGGCTTCTATGAACTTATTCTCAACAACCCAATTAAACTGTTCCATGTATATTTTGCACCTGTCTGTCTCGCTTATTTTTCCAATGACATTATCTTGCTCTTCATAATTGCATACGGGGCAAATCCCGCAATAGGGCTTGTAAGCGCAGTTATCGCACATATATTGGTCGTTTATAGAAGAACTCACAACTGCACATGCCTTATCGCAACTAACTATATCTTTATATTTATCTTTTTTAACGTTTCCAAGTAAAAATAAATCATCATCCAGCATTCTTGCCTCATCACAGGTATATATATCTCCATTAAAATTATAGGCAAGCTGGCCGATTGCAGCTCCGCAGGGGCTTCTTAGATCTAAATAATTTGGATCTGTCTCATTGTTGATTTTATTGATCATTATAGAAGCCATCCTTTCGTTTATTTCTTTTCCCTGTTTATTCAATTCCTCTATGTATGATACTGCTTTTTTCCAGAAACTGAGGTAGCTTTCAGTTGAATAATTTAAATTATTCCAGGCATGCTTTGCAACTCCAAGATTATTAAGGAATCTTAAGTGGACCTCTTTTATGCCTAGGTTAACATATTCATCTACAATCCTCTCAGGATATTCCAGGCTTTTTCTTGTTAAGGTAACAAGAGCATTGACTCTTTTGTTTTTAATTCCATTTTTTTTATATTCATCATTAAATCTCTTGACCCATTTGACAACATGGTCATAACTACTTCCATGAATAAATTTCCTGTTGTAATCATGCAGTTCTTTTGGACCATCCAGGGATGTGCAGGCATCGACATTGTTTTCAATCAGAAAATTCATCTTCTCTTCATCCATCTTAGTCAGGTTTGTTACAAGGGAGATATTCATGTTCTTTTTTTCAGCCTTATTTTTCTCTTTAGAGTATTCAATAATGAATTTAACAACATCCCAGTTCAATAAAGGCTCTCCCCCCTGGAATTCTATAGTGATGCCTTTGCTTGGTGTCTGGAAAATAAAATCAACTGTTTTTTTAGCAGTTTCCTTGTTCATATCAAATTCTTTTTTATCCGGTGATTTTGCGCTTGCATGGCAGTATATGCAGTTCATATTGCATCTTAAAGTTACAACAATTATATGCAAAGAAGTTCCGGAATACAAGAAGGAGTTCCTGTTTCTTGTAAGCCTTATTGCTTCGTTTATATTTTTGTCATTAAGAATAATCTCTTTTTTCTCTAATTTTAAATTTAAATTTTCATCAATATCATCCTGCTTTAACTGATTAAACTCATCTTCTGAAAGAATACAGTAGCTTCCATGATCAGTTGTTACGAAGTACTTATCGTTGATTTTTTTATGCCTAAAATTGTTAATAGTGTGCATTTAGACCTGCCTGTTTTTGATTAAGCCTAAAACATAATTGCAGAATTCACCTTCCAGATCATTGATTGCTTCTTTAGGCTCTAATTTAACTTCAATTTCATCATTCAATATTTTTCCATCACAAGCTTCCTTAAAATCATCTAATGCAGTTTTTATTGTTTCCTTATCGTAAAATTTGTTATTCAGCCTTATTTTGATATTATTAGCCATCTTTTTTCTCTTCCTCCTCTGTTTTTCCGTATTTCTCTTCCCAGGGAATTGCTATGCCTTCAGGGTCATCCAGCAAATCATCATCTTCCAATTCATTTAACAGGTCATTTGATACCTCGTCTTGCCCTATATTTTCGTTTGTAATCAAAGCCCTCTGCATTATTGTTTCCCTTATTTTTTTGGTTTTTTCTGCTCTTTTCTGGTAATCTGCATAATTAATGAGTTCATTAAAAAAATCATGTCCTAATTTTTCCAAATCCCTGCTCTTTTTTGGCTTTAATTTTACAATAACTTCTTTTTTTGGGTCTCCATCCAGGATAATAAATGCCTTATCAAGAAATACATATGCGGCCGAATAAATAGTTTCTAGATTATATAGTTCTGGGTTTATGTTTAATAAAACTGAATCACCAACAATGTTTATATTATCAGCCATTTGCCCCTAGTAGCTGGAGTTTTTTCTACTATTAATATTTTTCTTTTATGGTTAAAAAAGAGTTTAATAATTGAAATTTGTATTGTGGAAACTATTCGATATTTATCACATTATTTCAAAAAATTAATATAGTGACATATCTTCTCTGTGAATCATGAAAAGGGTTGATATCAAAACAGGATTTATCTGCAATAACAATTGCATGTTTTGTGTTCAGGCAGATAATAAGTCTAATGGCAACAGAAGCTATGATGATATTATAATGGATTTAAAAGATTCAAGAAAAAGGTGTGATAGTTTAGTTTTAACAGGAGGGGAAGTGACTATCAGGAAAGATTTTTTTGATATTATCAGATATGCAAAAGATCTGAAATACAAAACTATACAGGTACAGTCAAATGGCAGGATGTTCAACTCTCTTGAGTTCTGTAAAAATTCGATAAAATCCGGAGCGACTGAATTCAGCCCTGCTCTGCATGGTTATTGTTCTGAACAGCATGATAATCTTACCCAAGATAAGGGTAGTTTTGAGCAAACAACAAAAGGAATTAGGAACCTTAAGTCTTTAGGGGCATTTGTATTAACAAATACTGTTGTTGTTAAGCAAAATTATAAGGACATTCCAAAAATTGCAGATTTGCTTGTAAAATTAAAAGTTGACCAGTTCCAGTTTGCATTTGTTCATCCCATGGGAAATGCATGGAAAAATTTCAAGGATATTGTTCCGAAAATTTCAAATGCTGCTAATTATATTATTAAGGGGTTGGAAATTGGAATAAAAAACAATATTAAGGTGATGGTTGAAGGTGTTCCATATTGCTTGATAAAGGGATTTGAGGATAATGTCGCGGAGAAGATTATCCCAAATACTGAAATAAAAGGGAAAAACCATCAGAATACTCTTGATTACACTAAACAAAGAAAAGAATTGGGAAAAATTAAATTCCCTCAATGCAGGCAATGCAGATATGATTCAATTTGTGAGGGCACTTGGAAAGAATATCCTGAAATTTATGGTTCAGAAGAATTTAAGCCAATAATCTAAAATGTTAAAAAATAACACTAATGAATCCAAAAGAACCCTATCTTATTTATTCCATAATGATTATTTCAACTTTCTTTCATTAATAACTGTTCTTTCAGGAGAAAGGCCTATTGGAAGGCTGGTAATTTCCAAAAATTTAATTTCTAAGATTGCTTCAATTGTATCTAATGCCGGATACAGGGCAAAATATGTTCCGCGCTCTATGCTTAGCGAGTCATTTCTTTTTGAAGGCGGCAAAAATAAATGGAAATGCACCAAAGATGATATAATCCACCTAAAAAAAAATAATATTTATTTTTACATATCAAAACAGAATTCTTTGATTGATAAGTTGATAAAATATGATAAAGTGCTTAATATTAAAAAAATTGGAAAGATGTTGCATTATCCTACTTGCTGCATTAATAAGTTTAATAAAAATGTTGAACATAATTGTTATTCAGAACAGGAGCTTTTAGTTTCTGCTTATGATTATTCAAAAAACAAAATGCAGTTTCCATTTTACCTTAATTACGGAACATTCGGAAAAACTTTGATTCTTCATTATCCCTGCGCCTATAATTGCAAAAAATCGATAGATTTGGCTAAAATAAACCTTAGCCTGGTTAAGAAGGTAAGCTTTGAGTTTTATAAAAAAATAATTTCATACCTAAAAAAACCTGTCTTCATTAATGAAAATGCCATAGTTTATTTTAAAGATAGTGGAATTTCTATTGGGAAAAAATATAACAGCAAAGAGTTTATTGTTAAAGGCCGGGATTATAAAAATATAGAAATATTTGAGAAGGGAATAAAAGCAGATAATGTGTTTATTGAAGGCAGAATATGTTATTTTAAATAAACTTCAAAACAAATATTATTATATTCCCTTTTGCGATCAAAGTCAGTATTACTCCTAAAAAAATAAATGGGGCAAATGAAATCATCTGACTAACCCTTATTTTCTTGATATCTGCTGCTCGAATTTTTTCAATCTGCTTCTGTGTTAGACCTTCTGACTCTTCATCCAGAAAATTATCAGCATAAAACGCTGATTTTACTTTTTTAATATGTTTATTTTCATCTTTTTGGATAAATTCGCTTAAAACCAT
>Ga0187827_10003053_pt1 | contig 22097 bp, 15 predicted proteins | sample ETNtaG_39_FD_167969 | JGI IMG/M metagenome (GOLD analysis project Ga0187827, IMG submission 167969) | Marine microbial and viral communities from oxygen minimum zone, Eastern Pacific Ocean - ETNP2014_SV_150_PacBio MetaG (Illumina Assembly) | ecosystem: Environmental > Aquatic > Marine > Hypoxic... | reverse complement strand
ACTTGCTAAATATTGCATCGGTAACCTCGACTCGTCTATAGTTCCCCATAGCGATTTAGAAGTCGTTTCGTAAGATCCAGTATCTGTATTAGCCATTGTAGGTAAGAGTGGCGGTACATAGAAAAGGTTAGGTATAGTTCTAAATTCCGGATGTAAAGGCAAGGCTATTTCCCATTCTTTTACAAACTTCCAAATTGGCGATTTTCTTGCTGCATCAAGAGTAGAGTCAGAAATACCATTTTCTCTTGCAGCTTTAATTACTGCAGGATCGTTAGGGTCTAAGTAAATCTCTCTTTGACGTGCTACAATTTCGCTTTCGTCGCAAGAAGCTACGGCTTCAATTCTGTCTGCATCGTATAGCATCACACCTAAATAACGAATACGACCAACACAAGAGTGCATACAAGCTGGAGCTTGTCCAGACTCTAAACGAGGGTAACAAAGAATACATTTTTCAGATTTCCCTGTATGCCAGTTGTAGTAACTTTTCTTGTAAGGACAAGCAGTTACACACATACGCCATGCTCTACATCTCTCTTGATTAATTAATACAACCCCATCTTCTCCACGTTTGTAAATGGCTCCAGAAGGACACGAGGCAACACAAGCAGGATTTAAACAGTGATTACAAATTCTTGGTAAATACTGCATAGTCATACGCTCCAATTGAAACATAGACTCCCTCTCTGCAGGTGTAAGGTCTTTAAAGTTTACATCGTTACGAGCATAGTCTAAAGATCCACCTAAATCATCATCCCAGTTAGGGCCTGATTTTACATCCATTAGTTCGCCTGTAATAAGCGATTTTGTTCTTGCCGTTGGTTGGTCATCGCCTTCTTCCGCTTCAAACAAATGTTCGTATTGGTAAGTCCAAGGCTCGTAATAGTCATCAATTACGGGCATATTTGGATTGTGGAAGATATTTTTCAAACCTTTTAGTTTCCCTGCACCTTTTAAGGATACAGTTTCTCCATTTTTCTCCCAGCCCCCTTTGTATATTTCTTGGTCTTCCCACTTTGTAGGATATCCAGTACCGGGTTTGGTTTCTACGTTATTCCACCACATATATTCCGCCCCTTTACGGTCGGTCCATACGTTTTTACAAGCTACCGAACATGTGTGACAACCGATACACTTGTCTAAGTGAAATACCATTGCCATTTGTGATCTTACATCCATTATCTTGAGTTTTTTGTTCGTTAATTAAAATAATACCTTTTCCATTTTTTGCACCAAGACGTGTGTATCTCGGTTTACACCTACTGGACCCCAGTAATTAAAGTGGTAGGTAAATTGACCATAACCCCCTACCAATAAATTTGGTTTAAGGTGAATACGAGTGAAACTATTATGTCCACCACCTCTTCGGTTTCCGCGAACTTGAGATTTTGGTGCTGAATAGGTACGTTCAGGAGAGTGGTAAACAATACATACTCCAGATGGAATACGAACACTTACACAGGCTCTTGTACAATACACCCCGTTATCGTTAAATACCTCAACCCAATCGTTGTCTTTTATGCCCATTTCTTCGGCATCATTTTCACTTAACCAACATGGCTCCATACCTCTAGAGAGCGTAAGCATTCTAAGTGTATCACCATAAGTAGAGTGGATGTGCCACTTTCCGTGTGGAGTAAGTACATTCAATACTTTTGCTTCTCCGGTAGCTACAGAGTTTTTAAGCTCTCCATAAGCTTCAGGTTTTGGCGATGGTTTATAGGTTGGTAAGTGCTCCCCGAATTTTATATAACCTTCGTGATCTAAGTAGAAGTGTTGTCTTCCTGTAAGTGTTCTCCACGGTACAAGGTGTTCAACGTTATAGGTGAAGGCAGAGTAGGCTCTACCATCGTTCATTAAACCTGACCATAATGGAGAGTTATTGTATCTACGAGGTTGTGTTTGTAAATCTTTGTAGTTAAGTTTTATGTCTTCACTACCTTTTGCTAAATGTTTGAGTTTTTGTCCAGTTTTCTTTTCGGCACCTTCGTAAGCTCTTACACTTAATTTACCATTTGTTAAACTAGATAGGTGTAAAATGGCATTTACAGCTTCTTGATCTTCTTTAAGAGAAGGGAATTTGTCTCCTTCGTATGTTTGTAAATGATCTCCATTCTCTAACATGTCATCATAGAAGTCCTCACACTTAAACGAACTACCGTGAGCACCTAATCCGTTTTCAGCTACTCCTTTACCTAGACAAATAAATTTGTCATAAATTTTAGTGTAGTCGCGCTCTACAATTGCAATTTTGTGCATTGTTTTACCCGGAATTGGTTCACATTCTCCTTTACTCCAATCCTTAATATCTCTTTGAGAAATCTCATCTTTTGTATCGTGTGTAAGAGGAACGTTTACAATATCTTTAACAGGAACGTTAAATTCTTTCTTCGCTAATTCACTTGTGTACTTTGCAAAAAGTTGGAAGATTTTCCAGTCACTTTTCGCTTCCCATACAGGCTCGATTGCTGGCGATAATGGGTGGATAAACGAGTGCATATCTGTACTGTTAATATCCGCTTTTTCATACCATGATGCAGCTGGAAGAACTATGTCAGAATACAATGCTGTGGTATCCATACGGAAGTTTAAATCTACAATAAGATCCATTTTTCCTTCTGGGGCTTCTTTTACCCACTGCATATCTTTTACATGCTCTTTCGCTGACTCATCAGCAATGTCATTATGGTGTGTTCCTAGGTAGTGTTTAAGGAAGTATTCGTGACCTTTTGCCGAAGACATTAAGGCGTTACCTCTCCATATATACCAAACTCTAGGGAAGTTGATTTCTTTATCTGGTTCAGCTACCGAGTGGGTAAGCTTTCCTTCTTTTAATTGCTCAACGACGTAGCTTTTAATTCCTTCATCGTCTTTAGCACCATTATTAATGGCTTCTTTAGAGATGTCAAAGTTACTCTTGTCGTATTGAGGGAAGAATGGCATCCATCCATTACGTACAGATTTAACTACTAAATCTGCTGAGTGTTGTTGCGATAATTCATTATCAGGTACAGTGTTGTAATCTGATTGATTACCATCGTAACGCCATTGGTCAGAGTTAATATAGTGCCAGATTGGAGCTTGTTGTAATCGAGTAGCTCCTTGCCAGTCTTTACCAGACATAATTGAACCCCAAGAGTCTACTGGAGCTAATTTTTCTTGACCTACATAGTGGTTCATACCACCACCGTTAACACCAATACATCCACTTAACATAAGAGCCATTGTTCCAGCTCTGTACATTAAGTTACCATGATACCAGTGGTTAATACCCGCACCAATAATAATCATACATTTACCGTTGGTTACCTCTGCTGTTCTAGACCATTCTCTAGCAAATTGAAGAACCGTTTTTGGACCAATTCCAGTAAATACTTCTTGCCATGCTGGTGTATATGCACCGTCTTTATCATCGTATGATGTAGGATAGTCTCCGCTTAAACCACGCTTAATTCCGTATTGACCCATGATAAGATCGTAAACAGTAGTTACGGCAACTTTTCCTTTTTCTGTTTCGATGTATCTTACAGGTACACCTCTTAGTGCTGTTTTGTCTAAACCGTATTCTATAAAACCGACCTGTAAAACGTCATCGTGATTTTCTAGTAAAGAAAGTGTAGGATTGTAATTTTTATCTGTTTCTGGGTCTTTGTATTCTAAATTCCAGTTTCCATCCTTTTTATCCCATCTATGCCCAGAGCTACCTGCTGGACAAATTAAATCTCCAGATACTTCGTCGTAGTTTAAGAATTTCCAATCTCCATTTTCTGTATTTGCATATTTAGCTACTCTATTAGCTCTGAGCATTTGCCCAGGGATATAGCTTCCGTTTTCTTCGTGTAACTCTATTAAATAAGGACTATCGGTATATCTTTTAGTATAATCTATAAAATAAGGAGTCTGTTTGTCTGCATGATATTCTTGCAGTAAAACATGGGTTACAGCCATCCAGAAAGCGCCATCTTGTCCAGCGTGTACAGGTAGCCACTTATCTGCATATTTTGCTACCATGTTGAAATCGGGAGCCATAACAATGGTTTTTGTACCGTTATGTCTTGCTTCAGAGAAGAAGTGTACATCAGGAGTACGCGTCATCCCTAAGTTGGCACCCATGGCACAAATAAATTTAGCATTGTACCAGTCAGCACTTTCGGCAACATCTGTTTGTTCACCCCAAATTTCAGGGAATGAGTTAGGTAAATCGCAGTACCAATCGTAGAAACTTAAATTAATTCCCCCCATTAGTTGTAAGAAACGCGAACCTGCAGCATAACTTAACATAGACATCGCAGGAATTGGAGAAAACCCAATTATTCTATCGGGACCATATTCTTTTACCGTGTGTATGTTAGCAGCAGCAATAAGCTCTAATGCTTCTTCCCAAACCACTCTTCTAAAACCACCTTTACCACGAGCTCTTTGGTAACGCTTACGTTTCTTAGGGTCGTTTTGAATGTTCTGCCATGCTTTAAAAGCATCACCAGTTTGTTCTTTTTCTTTTCTAAATAAATCTAATAAAGCACCTCTCATAAGTGGGTACTTTACTCTAATAGGACTATATAAGTACCATGAGTATGAAATACCTCTTTGACATCCTCTTGGTTCGTAAGGAGGTAGGTTCTTATCTATAATAGGATAATCTAAAGCTTGGGTTTCCCAAACTACAATTCCATCTTTTACATGTATATTCCAGCTACATCCACCCGTACAGTTTACACCATGAGTACTTCTTACCACTTTATCGTATTGCCAACGGTTGCGGTAAAAATCCTCCCATTTTCGAGTTTTTGGTGATACTAAATCTTCTATCCAGCTCATAGTAGGTTATTTTTGGTAATTTGTTTGTGTTTGTCTTTTATAAATGTCTTCTTTTACATGTCCTCTTTTTTGTTTTGCCCATAGCATCGCAATAATAGCTAGTAAGGTTAAGAGTACAAATAAACCTGACCAGGCTACAAATTTGTTGTAGTCTGATTTTATATGATAAATACTGTTTTCGTCTGCATCTTTAAGAAATGCTTGAAGCTTGAAAATTTCATCTTCTGTAAGAGGATGATCTTCATAAGATGTCTTCATTGCTGGGAAAGGAGGTGAATTTAAAATAGCTTTAATACCATTTACGCCTCCTAAGCGGGTGTGTACGTCAGTTAAATCTGCCGCTAACATTCCTCCAGGAATCATATCACTAGAGGAAACATTGTGACAGCTTACACAAGTAACACCATTGTTTTGAAAACGAGAATTCCCAAGGAAAAGAGCTTTACCTTCTAAGACGTCATCTGTATTGTAGGTAAATACTTCGGTAACTTCTACAACATCTTCCTCTATTCCTTCAGCGGTAGGTTCTGGACTTTCAGCCTTTATATAGTTTAAAATAGCATTTATTTCCGCTACAGAAAGAGCCTGGTCTGGCATAGCCATTTTGTTGTACTTCTCAAAAATTTCAACAGCTTCAGGGTCTCCTGTTTTGATAAGCGATTGTGATGATTGAACAAAAGAGATTATCCAGTCGGCATCTCTTTTATAATTTATACTTTGTAAGTCAGGGCCTACAAGTCTTCCTCCTCCAACTGTATGGCAGGCGGCACAATTTTGACCGAAAATTGTTTTCCCATCTTGTGCATAAGTACTCGTGCTTAGTAGAGCAAATGCTGCGGTCAGGTAAGTGATTTTTCTAAACAATGTCTTCATTTTTTTTAGCAAATAAATTTCGTTTTTCAGTGCTATAAATAGACTAAGAATATGTCAATATCAACTTGATTAATATTATACTCTTGAATGATTTACATCAAATAATAGGCTGATAATTATTAGTTATTTATACAACATTTATCATGTTGCGTACTCTCTATTAAGGGTAGTTTTGTTCAAAACTTACATCATGACAGATAAAGAATTCAAAGAGTATATAAGCACTCAAACGGTGATTGACGATGCATTTATAAATCAATCTTTTTTGTTTTGGTTTGAAGATCAAGAGCATATTCGTTCCCCGTTTTGTGAAAACATTAAGCCCGAATTAAAAGAAAAAACACATCGTGTGTTTATGGAATGGGTGTATGAGTTGAATCAAGATGAGCTCAAAGAAATGAAGGATGAAGATTATGTTGAGATGTTTGAGAACATTCTATTTAATCAGGCGAGTCAATTAATTGACGCAAAAGATGTTGATAGTTTGATTACTATCAATTATCCTTTTTTGCCTCGTTTAGGTGATTCTGTAGACGACGAGAAATATGGTTCAAGCAGAGTATTACGACGAGAAATTCAAAAGAAAGACGATGATAAGGTTTATATGACTTTGAGCATGGAAAATCAGCATCGAGAACATTGGGAAAGTAAGTTCGAACTTCCCGCATAAAAAATACTTTTATGAGTTTACACACTTTTCATATTCCTGTAATGGGAGTTGGTTTCACTATTGATAGCCCTTTGAAGGTGGCGCAATATGGAATTGACTCTGTTGTAGCTTTAGCAGACGATATCCTTTTTGAAAAATTGCGTAAAAAATTCTCTGAGACGAATGAAATCCTCTATTCAGAAATTACGAATAAGGTTGAAGACTACAGAGCAAAAAGAATTACGGCATATCTTAACTTGATCCATACATTAGCTAAAAAGAATTATGATGAATTTCTAGTAAAAGGCTGTGATAAGAAGAGTGAGTTATTAGCTTATTTAGATATGTTGCCTAATGGAAATGCATTAAAAGACGAGTTCATATCAATTTATGATAAGTTTAGTAAAAATGAACTTATCCAATGGTTAAAGGGTAATTTGTCAATCGGTAATATTGATGTCAATATTATGACTAAGGTGGACAAAGAGAATTATAAACATAAAGAAAAGCTCCCCGTATTGTATAATGATGCACATTCGGCTTTAAGAGGATTTGCAAAAAGTAACTTAGCCTCTTCTGTTGTGTTATCTGCTGGCTTTAACCCTCGTTTATATGGGTATATTCAAAAGTTCGAAGACTTCTATCCCAACAAAGAAGGGTTATTTAATAAGAAGATCATATTAAAAGTAAGTGATTATAGATCGGCCTTAGTTCAAGGGAAGTTTTTAGCAAAAAAAGGTTTGTGGGTTTCAGAGTATAGAATTGAATCTGGACTCAATTGTGGTGGCCATGCTTTTGCTACAGATGGGTTTTTGTTGGGACCTATTTTACATGAGTTTAAAACTCAAAAAGAAGCATTAATAAATTCTACTTTTGATATTTACCACAAGGCTCTAGCTCATAAAGAAAGAATAGTACCAGAAACAGTGCCGAGTCTTAAAATATCGGTTCAAGGAGGGGTTGGGACTGCAGACGAGCATAGTTTTTTGTTAGAACACTATAAGGTAAGTTCTGTTGGATGGGGTTCACCTTTTTTATTGGTTCCTGAAGCAACCACTGTTGATCAGGAGACTATGAGTAAATTGGCTGTGTGTACAGAGGATGACCTTTATTTAAGCGAAATATCTCCTTTAGGGGTTCCTTTTAATAATTTAAAAGGGAATTCTAAAGATAAAATGAAGTGTGATTTAATAGAAAGGGGGAGGCCTGGAAGTGCTTGCCCTAAAAAATATTTAGCATTAAATAAAGAATTTAATGACCTTGGTATGTGTACAGCATCAAGGCAATATCAATATCTAAAAATACAGGAATTAAAAAAACAAAAGTTACCCGAACAGGAGTATCAATTACAATATGATAAAATTGTAGAGAAATCTTGTATTTGTGTTGGTTTGGGAACTTCAGCATTACTAAACTACAAGATCGATACAAAAGTCGAAGGAAAGGGTGTTTCTATATGTCCCGGTCCAAACATGGCTTATTTCTCTAAAATTATTTCTCTGAAGAAGATGATTGGCCATATTTATGGTAAAAGTAAAGGAATTGTAAGAGAAAATAGGCCACATATGTTTATTAAAGAGTTAAATATTTATATTGATTATTTGAAGAATAAATTTGAGGAAACTCAAAAAACCAAACTAACAAATAAGGATAAAAACTATTTATTGAAATTTAGTCGAAATTTAAATGATGGCCTATCGTATTACTCTGAATTATTTATGAATTCAAGTAAATGGTTCGGGGAAAGACAAGATCAAATTTCTCTGAGATTATCTCAAAGTCAAATGATTTTAGATGGGTTAAATAATGATATTGAGGCATTAGTGGTAAAAGCTTAAGAGTTATTTATGCACGATAATGATTTGGTTATTTTAGGGGGTGGTATTACGGCTTTATCTTTTGCTTATTATGTAAAGAAATATAAGCCCAAGTGTCATTTTAAAATTCTTATAGATCAGCCCAAATCAGGCGGAGTAGTGCTTTCTGAAATATCAAATAATATTGTTTTTGAATGGGGCCCAAGAGGAATACGTCCAAGCGGTAAAGGGCAACAAGTTTTAGAGTTAGTAGAAGAGTTGGGTTTGTGGGATCAATTAGTCTTTGCGGATTCGAAAGCAAAAAAAAGATATATATATATTAATACTGAGCTTCATCTTATACCTTACAATTTAAGAACTTTTATAAAATCACCTTTTCTAAAGATATTTAGAAAGGCCTTTATTAAAGATTTACGTTCAAAAAAAAGACCAATTTCTGATGAGTCGATAGCTTCTTTTATGGATCGTCATTTTGGGAAAGAATTTAGGCAAGTATTTATTGATAGTATGGTTTCGGGGATATGGGCGGGAAATATTGAGGAGATGAGTGTTTCGGCTTGTTTTCCATCTTTAAAATATGCCGAAAAATCAAAATACTCTGTTATAAAAGGAATGTTAAGAATAAATAATTCCTCACCCGATTATAAATTATATGAAAATAGAATTCGAAAGAAGGCACTATTTAGTTTTAAATCTGGAATTCAAACTTTAACAAATCGGCTTACTGAGGAGTTAAAAGATCACATAATGTATAATCATGAAGTTTTAAGTATTCAGTCCAATTCTAAAGTAAAAACTATAACCAATAAGGGAGATTTTATCAGTGATAAATGTGTTAGTACTCTTCCTGCTTATATCATGAAAAATATTACTGAAAAGCCTTTATCAAAGTTTCTCAAGACAATCGAATATGCTCCATTAGCTTTAGTAAATATGGTAGTTCCTAAGAAGGAAATGGAATTTGATGGGTTTGGGTTTTTAGTACCTTCAAAAGAATCTTCACCAGTATTAGGTATGGTAGCGAACAGTAATATTTTTGAAGAACATTGTCCAGCGCATAAAGTGTCATGTACTTTTATTATAGGAGGTGCTAGATATTCATTTGAAGAATTGAAAAAAATAGATTATAAATCTATGGTATTAACATGGATGAAAGATGTTTTTAAGTTTCAAGGAAAGCCTCTTGATATTAGATCAAAAATCATAAATAATGCCATTCCACAGTACAAAGTTGGACATTTAGATATTGTAAGTTCTATAGAGAATCGAAGTGATAATAATGTGATTTTATTAGGAAACTATTTATATGGAGTCTCTATGGTTGATATAATCTGTAAATCTAAAGCATTAGCCCAGTCCATATCTTTGTGATTACCTTTCATTTGTAACTTCGTAAAGTAAGATAACCAGGAGCCAAGCTCCCGGTTATACCACTCCCTCATTATTTCAAGCTCAACCACAAACTTGAAATAAGAACCATGAATAACAAGCTCACATATTTGAAGCTTGAACAATGCAAATATCCACCATTAATTATCTTTATTACATGAGTAATGTTAGTTGAGAATATGATAATAATCTAGGTGATAAAATGATTTCTAGAACAAGTAATACACTAAAGATTTGTAACTTTGCATCTCCTTAGGAGAGTCAACCTCATAGTGAACAACTACATGCCTAAGAATCATGCTTTGAACACTAAACCTCGAGCCATGGATTACCGTAAAGAGATTTTAAAACTTAAGTTGGAAAAGAATGCCATTATATTGGCACATTATTACCAAACAGCCGATATTCAGGATATAGCCGATTATGTTGGCGATAGTCTTGGATTGGCGCAAAAAGCCGCGAGTACTAATGCAGACATGATTGTTTTTGCAGGCGTACATTTTATGGCTGAAACAGCTAAAATTGTAAACCCAAATAAAATAGTTGTATTACCCGATTTAAATGCGGGATGTTCTTTGGCAGATTCTTGCGAAGTAGAAGACCTTTTAGCGCTAAAGAATAAACATCCAAACCATAAGATTGTTGCTTATATTAACTGTTCTGCAGAGGTGAAAGCCTTAAGCGATATCATCTGTACATCTTCTAACGCTGTTAAGGTGGTGGAGTCTATCCCTACATCTGAAGAAATTATTTTTGTTCCCGATGCTAATTTAGGAGCATACGTTTCTAAAAAAGCCCAAAGAGAAATGTTGTTGTGGGAGGGAGCTTGTGAGGTGCATGTGGAATTCTCGAAAGAGAAAATGGAAGCCCTACAAGAAATTTACCCGGAAGCATCGATTATTGCACATCCTGAGAGTAAAAGTCATATTCTTAAAATGGCAGAGTTTATTGGTTCTACAGCAGCCTTATTAAACTATGTGCAAACCAATAAAGCCAATACCTTTATTGTCGCCACAGAGGTGGGGATTCTACATAAAATGAAAGGGCAAAACCCTGAAAAGAAATTTATTCCTGCTCCAATTGTAGAGAACAATACTTGTGCATGTAGCGAATGTCCGTATATGAAAATGAATACCTTACAGAAAATATACGAATGTATAAAAAATGAATCTCCTCAAGTAAATGTTCCTGAAGAATTAAGAGTAAAGGCAGAAAAGTCTTTAAGTAAAATGTTGAAGCTTAGTTAATGACTTTAAAAACTGATTATCTAGTTTTAGGTTCTGGAATTGCGGGATTAAGTTTTGCCATAAAAATTGCAGAGCACTACAAGCTTGTTGGTAGGGAAGTTCGAGTAGATGTTTTTTCTAAAGCTGAGCTAGAGGAGTCGAATACTAAATACGCACAAGGGGGAATTGCAGCCGTTCAAAATAACCTTCAAGACTCCTTTGAAAAACATATTATCGATACTTTAAATTGTGGAGGAGGTTTGCCTGACAGACGCATTGTTGAGCGAGTTGTAAAAGCAGCACCAAAGCAAATTAATACACTTATTGATTGGGGAACAAATTTCGATAGAAACGATACAGGAGAGTATCATTTAGCCAAGGAAGGAGGACATTCTGAAAGTAGAATTTTACATAGTAAAGACAGCACTGGTCTAGAGATTGAAAAGTCCTTACTGGAAAAAGCTAAATCTTTACCATCTATTCATATGCACTACAATCATTTTGCGGTTGATTTATTAGTGGAGGATAATGAGTGTTTTGGAGCTATAATTGTAGATCAATCTACACAAACGTTAAAGAAGGTTTTTTCTGCATACACGCTATTGGCTACAGGCGGAATAGGTCAGGTGTATAAAAGAACCACAAATCCTATTATAGCCACTGGCGATGGTATAGCTATGGCGCAAAGAGTTGGAGCAAGTGTTAACGGAATGGAGTTTGTACAATTTCATCCAACCGCCTTGTGGAGTAATGAGAGCCCTTCCTTTTTAATATCGGAAGCAGTTAGAGGATTTGGAGGTGTTTTAACCAATGCCGAGGGAAAAGATTTTTGTTCTAAATACGATGCAAGAGCATCATTAGCTCCCAGAGATGTTGTGGCAAGAGCTATCGCTTTTGAGGTTCAATCTACCAATATTCCTTTTGTAAACTTAAAGGTAAGCCATTTAGATTTGGATGCATTCAAAAAGCATTTTCCAAACATATATGAAAAGTGCGAGAGTGAACGTATAGATTTGTCTAAGGATAGTATTCCTGTGGTTCCTGCGGCACATTATTTGTGTGGTGGCGTACGGGTTGATGAGAATGGAGAAAGTTCAGTTAAGGGTTTGTTGGCTTGTGGAGAATGTGCTAATACGGGTTTGCATGGCTCGAACCGTTTGGCTTCGAATTCACTCTTAGAAGGAGTAGCTTACGCTGAATTTTGTTTTCAACATGCTATTTGTAATCAAAGAGTTTGTAGGTCTAAAGTTTTTGATGAAATGCTTTACCCTTTTATCCCTGAGCATAGCTTAAAAGTATTGAAAGGCAACCTTCAACAACTTATGACGAAATATTCTAATATTGTTAAATCTGTCAAAGGACTTCAAATTGCTTTAAGTGAAATTGATGCTTTAGAGCAAGAGTTTACTTCTTTCGAGACGAGAATTAGTGTAGATGTAGTAACTATGGAGTATGGAAATATGTTAGCCGTAGCAAAATTGATTGTGCAACAAGCTTTGGATAGAAAAGAAAATATAGGGCTTCATTATGTGGAGACTTATACATAAAAAAAAAGGAGGGATAAGCCTCCTTTTTTTTATGATTGCGTAATGATTTAGCCACATTTTGAATAACCACAGTTTACACATTTTAAACAACCTTCTTCGTAAATAAGGCTTTCTGAGTTACATTCGGAGCAGGTTTTGTCGGTAACCATTGTCCCGTCTGGAATAAAGGTTTTTAGTGCTCTTACTACACCATTTTTCCAAGTATTGATGTTTTCATCATACAAATGTAAGTTAGACACTAATTCAACCGCATAATGCAAAGGCATACCATGGCGTAGTACTCCTGAAATTAATTTTGCATAATTCCAGAATTCCTTGTTAAAGGATCTTGATAGTCCTTCAAAAGTAATCTTGTAATTTTCTTTATCAGCAAATTGGAAGTCGTAACGCGACGATCCATCTTCATTCTTAGATTTAATAATCCAACCGGTATCAATCGATTTTGGAATAAAGAAGGTGTCTTCAGTTTTACCGGTAAATATTTCATATGGTTTACCATTTAGTAAACCTACTACGGCTACCCATTTTTCGTAATCGTTTTGGAAACGAATGATTTTAGCCTCAATTTTTTTAGGTCGGCTAGGAGCATGATTTTCAGTAATACTATTAATTTCCTTTTGTGCAGTATCAGTAGATATTAATACTCCGGCTCTTGAGCCATCTCTGTAAACGGTAACACCTTTTAATCCTTTTTTCCAAGACTCCATATAGATTTCACTTACTCTTTTCAGACTTGTGTCGGAAGGTAAGTTTACTGTAGAGCTTATTGAGTGCGTAACGTATTTTTGTACGATTGCTTGCATTTTAATACGCTGTTCCCAATCGATTTCTGAAGCCGTTGAATTGTGATAAGGACTCAATTTAGAATCTTTAAGACCGGAAACATCCATCCATCTTTTGAACTTGTGGTGATACACAGGGAACTCTTGCCATTCGTCTCCCATATCATCTACAAAATCTACACTCGCGCTAGGGTCTTCGGCATTTACTTTTCTTCTACGCATGTATGATAGTAAAAATACCGGTTCTATACCCGAAGAGGTTTGTGCAAGCATGCTTAAGCTTCCTGTAGGAGCAACTGTGCTTATAGAGATATTTCGTCTACCGTGTTTAAGCATTCGTTCGTGAAGTGCAGGGAACTCAAGTTTTAACATGTCTACAAACTCGGATTTTGCTTCGTGCTTCTTGTCGAATGCTTCGAATGCGCCACGTTCAATAGACATATCAATAGAAGAATCAAATTCAGCTTTGCATTTTTCTTTCATGATAGATTCTACTTCATTTATTGCTTCTTCAGAATCGAAAGCAAAACCTAATGCAGCTATTGTGTCTGCTAGGGCTGTAAAACCTAAACCTGTTCTTCGGCCTTTTTTTCCGGCTTTGTAAAGTAATTCCCATGTTTCCTTTTCTATTCGTTTAATAGAATCAGGCTCAGGGTCTTTGTCTACTTTTTCCAGAATACGCTCAATTGCTTCAAGTTCTAAATCGACTAAATCATCCATTAACCTTTGCGCCTCGTAGGTGTCTTTATAGAAAAGTTTGTAGTCGAATTTAGCATTTTCTGTAAACGGATTTTCTACATAGCTGTATAAGTTAATTGCAATAAGTCTGCAACTGTCCCCTCCTTGCATGGCAATTTCTGAACATGGATTTGTAGAAGTGTTCTTGAATTCCGGATAAATTGAAGATGTAGAATAGTAGTGTTGACGATCCCAAAATATTAAACCCGGCTCAGCGGTAGCATGAGCACATTCAATAATTTTATCCCACAACTCTTTAGCATTGATTGTTTTTTCTATCAAAGGTTCTTTTGATTCTATAGGCCATCTGTGTGTGTAAGATTCGTTGTGATCAACAGCTTTCATAAATTCATCCGATAAACGAATCGAAATGTTTGCGCCTGTAATCTTTGTTAAATCTTGTTTGATGGTAATAAAATCTTCTACATCTGGATGTGCAATATCTATAGTTAACATCAGTGCACCTCTTCTACCATTTTGTGCAACTTCTCGGGTAGTGTTAGAAAAACGCTCCATAAATGAGACTGCACCAGAAGTGGTTCCTGCAGCATTGCTTACAATCATTCCGGAGGGGCGTAAACTAGATAAGTCTATACCTACACCACACCTGCGTTTAAATAATTGTGCAAGTTGTTGATCTGTTTGAAATATACCTCCGTATGAATCATATACTTCCGGCATCACAACACAATTAGAAAGTGAAGCTAAAACGTGCTTGTTGCCTAGTGAGGCCATTACACTTCCTTGTGGAATAATATGTGAAAATTCTTTAAAAAGTGAATAGATTTTCTTCTCACTAAGAAGTTTACGTTTTTTCCCGTAGTCAGAAAGTTGGCTATGTATGTTTGCGTTTGATTGAGCATGTTTTTTCTCAATGCGGGCAAACTCTTTAGCCATCCTTCTGTGCATAGCGTCAGGATTTCTTTCTAAAAAGTCACCTTGCTTATTTTTCATGGCATATTTATTCATCCATGTAGTTGCAGCAAGTTCGTCATCGTTGAAATATTCTAAACAACTGGCAAAAACTTCATCGAATGAAAACATACCTTCAGAAAGGTTGAGTTTTTGTGAAGAGGTCTGTGCTGGGAGTGGTTTTTTTATTTCTGTAGTTACTTTCATAACTCATCTGTTAAGTATTAGACACCAATTTCTAATTACAATACTAATGAATGATTTTGATATCTCTAATCGTTTTATTGAAATGATATAAGGAAGTTTTTAACAAGTGTGAAATGTTTTGATGAAGCTAAGTGATTATTCATGAATTGTCTGCATTAACAGTCATAAATGATTATTTGATTTTATGTTGATAAATGATTGATTTTTTTAATAACCACTACTTTATTGATGATTTTTTGATTCCAATTTGATTTAATTTGGCAAAGGGTTTATATTTGTCTTTTGAATAATAAACAGGTGCGTCGAGTGTAGTTAAAAATCAGATTAGGTTTCATGATTATATCATACAATATAGCATTAACTCCATTTAATTTTGCTTGAAAAATCGATCAAGATGAATCAGAGTCTGATAAAGAAGTACAATGTTCCGGGGCCTCGATATACCAGTTATCCAACCGTTCCTTATTGGCATAAGTCGCCAAGTCAGGAAGAGTGGAAAAGTCATCTGAGAAATGCATTCCAATGTTCAAATTCGTCTGAGGGGATAAGTATTTATATTCATTTATTGTATTGTGAAAGTATGTGTTCTTATTGTGGATGCCATACAAGTATCAGTAAAAATCATAAAGTTGAAGAACCCTATATTAAATCCTTGCTTCAAGAGTGGAATTTATATACAGACTTGTTTGATGAAAAGCCTGTGATTAGGGAGCTACATCTTGGAGGGGGAACTCCGACTTTTTTTAGCCCTGAAAATTTAAGATTATTAATCGAGGGAATTCTTGATGGCTCTGAATTAGCGGATTATTATTCATTTAGTTTTGAAGCTCATCCTAAAAGTACTTCAATAGCACATTTACAGACGCTTTACGATATTGGTTTTAGAAGATTGAGTTTAGGAATTCAGGATTTTGATCCAAAAGTTCAAGACATTGTCAATAGAGTCCAGCCTTTTGAAATGGTTGAGGAGGTGGTGAATAATGCTCGTCGGATTGGTTATACTTCTATAAATTTTGATTTGATTTATGGGCTCCCACTTCAAAATATTCAGACAGTGGAACGCACCATTGAACTGTCAAATAAATTACGGCCAGAACGGATTGCTTATTACTCTTATGCACATGTACCCTGGATAAAACCTACGCAACGCAAGTTTACCGAATCTGATTTACCTGAAGATGATCAGAAAAGAGCTCTTTATGAATTGGGTAAGAAAATGTTTGAAGATTCGGGTTATGTAGAAATCGGGATGGATCATTTTGCTTTAGCTCACGACGACTTGTCGATAGCAATGAAAGAGGATAAGATGCATAGGAATTTTATGGGTTATACCAATCAGAAAACCGAGTTGATGATTGGTTTAGGAGTTTCTTCAATTAGTGATTCCTGGACCGCTTTCGCCCAGAATACGAAGAGTTTAAGTGAGTATAAAACGATGATAAATAATGGGCAACTCCCAATTTATAGAGGACATGTTTTGGATGATGAAGATTTATTTCTGCGCCGTTTGATATTAGATCTGATGTGTAATTTAAAAGCCAACTGGTCTGAGAATAATTTTGAAGAAATCATTCATAGTGCATTAAATGATTTAGAGATGATGGAGAATGATAATTTGATAAAGCGAAGCGAAGGCAATGTTGTGGTTACTGAACAGGGTAGGCCATTTATACGTAATGTATGTATGGCTTTTGATGCACATCTTAATAGATCTAAGCCCGACAATCAACTATTTAGTAAAACGGTATAGCTGAATTTATTGATCAGAAGCATACCATTCGGTGTACGAACTTTCTGTTTCGTAGAGTTTGATATGCACGAGTTGGATGGGTTTTTTGAAAGCCGAACTTAATATTTCTGCAAAATGAATACACAGGTTCTCGCAGGTAGGTTGAACATCAAATTGAATTGTTTTGGTGTAATCTGAAATATTTAAATCGTTGAGTTGATCTCGTTTGTTTATGACTACTGCGTGATCAAATGGATCAATAATTAATTTTGTAACAATTTTTTTAATTTCTTTAAAATCGATAAGCATACCATCTTTTGGATGCCCATCTACTATCAGAGGTTTACCTTTAAGGCTGACAAATAGCTTGTAGGAGTGACCATGAATGTTTTTACAAAGCCCATCGTAATTATGAAGAGCGTGTGCCATTTCGAAGTTGAATTCTTTATTTACGCGAATTGTTTTCATAGTTATTTTGGGTTAAAACAGGCTTTAAATGTGGCGATACTCAATTCTCCAAAATCGGGGCTGTACTGTTGGCCCAGTCCTGCTCCTCTAACTATTAGGGCAATACCCATAAATAGGATAAGTGTAGGTAAGGCTTTTTTCATAGCACGCTGAAAGGATTGAGATTTTATTGCAGATTGGGTAAGCAAAAGAACCGAGAAAAGAGGTAAAGTTCCGAAACCGAAAAAGAGCATGAAAGCTCCTCCTTTCCATATCGTGTTGGCATTTAAGGCTCCAATCAAAGCCAAGTATATCATTCCACAGGGGAGCATACTGTTTAACAGACCGCTTATAAATCTGTTTATTGGCCTGGTTAGGCTAAGGTTTTTTGAAAACACTTCTTTGAGTTTCCTGTGATAGGGTATAATAAAGAATTCTAACTGTTTTGATTTTCTTTGAAAGTAGGGCATTAGGACGTAGAGAATCATTGCTGAGCCTAAAAAGATCGATAAGTTTTGTTGCAGCCCTCCAATTGATAGTCCTTTTCCGAACATTCCAAAAAGTAGTCCAAGTACGGTGTAGCCTAAAATTCTGCCTGCCTGATAATGAGGTATAATACCCGAGTTAGGAGTCTTTTGCTTAATCAGAACACCAATTGGACCGCACATTCCAATGCAGTGAACACTACTGATTATTCCCAATCCAAAAGCTGTGAGTAGATACATCATAGGAATAAATCTTTTTTAATTTGATATTCCGTGTCATTACATCTGATGTCCAAAATGATGCGCCATTTACCTTTCGATAAAAATTTGTTTGGTAGAATAATCATACTATCCTCGGTATTAACCTTAAATTCTTTGTCTAATTGTGCGTCTGAAGGTCTGTAAAACACAATTTTCCCAGTGCATAATTGCTCATTAAATTCTTTTGGTAGTTCTATGCTCAGTGTATGAGGGTTCATTTGTAGGCTTATACTACTCGATAATTTCTTTGAGTTTTTTTGTTTGTTGATGTCATCTTGATAAAGTAGTTCTTTCCCATAGTAATCTACTGTTACCAAATCAATTTTAGCATTCATACTTCCCCTAACTATGAAGATGATAAAGCTGATAAAAATGATAAATGCGAATATAATGGCTTTGCTCCAGTTTAGTTTCATAGTTCTTTTATTGGACCATTAAAAGTGGTTTTTACTTTATCGATGAGTTTGCCATCTTGATAAACACCCACTTTAATTTTGGTTTTAATGCTCTTCAAATTCTCTTTATCGATGTAAATAAACAGGGTTCCATCAACAGATTCTTCTTTTTTTACGTAAACATCGTTATTACCAACAACTTTAATATCTCCCTCTGTAGAAAGTAATTTGAACTCTATTGGTATTGTACTTTGAGATTTATTTAGAAGTTTGAAATTATATAAATTACTAATCATTCCAGCCTCGTGAGAAGTATAGAGTCGTCCGGGAACTCTAAGCAAACTAGTATCTATACTCGATCGTGTGATAAGCAGTCCAAAGAGAATAATCAATAAAGCTGATAATGCGGCAATGTAGGATATTATCCGAGAGTTGAATTGAAATTTATCGCCTTTTTTAATATTATTATCCGAGGCATAGCGGATTAGTCCCTTAGATAAGTTGACTTTATCCATTATAGAGTCACATGCATCAATACAGGCAGTACAGTTTACACATTCCATTTGCGAACCATTTCGTATATCTATCCCCGTAGGACAAACAGATACGCATAAATTGCAGTCGATACAATCTCCTTTACCTAAATCAGATCGATTTTCATTTTTTCGGAAACGGCCCCTATTTTCACCACGTTTATAATCGTAGGACACTTGAATAGAGTTTTTATCGAGCAAAACTCCTTGAAGTCGTCCATAAGGACAAACAACGATACATACCTGCTCTCTGAACCATGCGAAAACAAAATAAAAAACAGCTGTAAAAAGCAAGAGGAGTGTAAAGCCTACAATATGTTCTGAAGGAGGGCTAACGATAATATTCAATAATTCATCTGTTCCTATGATATAGGCTAAAAATGTATTTGAGATAAGGAATGAAATAAGGAAAAATAGAGCACATTTTAATAATCTCTTTGAAATTTTTTCCCAATTCCAATTTTGTTGGGCTAGTTTTATTTGCTGACCTCGCGTTCCATCTATTTTATATTCTATTCTGCGGAAAAGCATTTCCAAAAATATGGTTTGAGGGCACACCCATCCACACCATATTCTCCCAAAAGCAACTGTAAACAGGCCTACAAAAAGAACCATACAAATCATAGCCAAAAAGAATAGGTAGAAATCTTGTGGCCAAAAAACAGATCCAAATAATATAAACTTTCTTTCGACGATATTGAATAAGAAAAGCGGGTTACCGCTCCATCTTATCCAAGGGATTATGAATAATATGCCGATAAGAATGTAGCTTATTTTTTTACGTAAGTCATAGAGATTGCCGTTGGGTTTCAGGGGGTAAATAAATTGGCGGTTTCCATCGGCATTAATAGTTCCAATATGATCTCTAAAAAGATTTTTATGTTGGTTGGTTTTCATTCAGCCAGAATTAATAAGCTCCATGAATTTCATGGTGCTATAAATTATTCAACTAAATTACCTTCTGGCGCTTTAGGATTAGGTGGTGTACTACCCTTAATACTCATTATAAAACTCGTTACCTTCTGCATTTGACTAGGGCTCAATTGTGATTTCCAGGCAATCATGCCCTTTTCGGGAATCCCATATTTGATTGAGCTAAATATTTCTTTGAATTCACCACCGTGAACCCAGTAGGGGTCGGTTAAATTTGGGCCCACAAGCCCCTGTCCTTCACTCCCGTGACATGCTGCACAAAGTGATGCATATAATTTAGCACCTGTCTCAATGCTACTGGCGTCAGCGAGTAATTCAACATTTGTTTCGTCTATAATTACAAGATCTCCACTGGCCTTTTTTGTTTCTATATTTTGTTTCGCTTCTAACAGTTCATTTTGGTATTCAGCAATCATTAAATCACCAGTATTAAATAGATGATAGTGCCCCATATAGATAATTGCAAAGAAAATTGTAAGGTAAAAACTGTATAACCACCAAGGCGGAAGGTTGTTGTCTAATTCCTTAATCCCATCGTAATCGTGATCCAGTAAAATGTCTGCTTCTTTTTCAACAGATTTAGCATTGCTTATCTTTTTGATAAAAAGAGACCACTTAGTATCTTTGTTAGACTTATACTTTTGTCCTCGAAGTTGGTTTACCAGTCTATGTATCAAGCGTAACTGCGCATATAGTATTAAAACAATGATGAGAATAGCTACTATAATGCCATAGTGAGATGTATCAAGTTTTTCATAAAATTTAACGTCAATTTCTTCTGCACTAGCTGAATAACTTAGTAAAGAAGCTAATACTAATAGCATTTTGGCTTTATTTTTCTTAATTAGTTCTAATAAAGTTACTATTACATTCTGTAGAAGAAGTATGAGGGAAATGAAAAGGATCATTACCACAGCGAATAATAAATAATTAGGCTCAGCTAAAAAAAGATAATCAGTTGAAGGAAGTGCAAATGCTTTATTACTTATAACAAACATTGCAATATAGAGGATGGTAGCTTTGTTTATACTTTTCATGTTAATCATTTTTATCTAGTGGATATGCACTCATTTTTTCGTAGTATCCTTCTTTTTTGAAGCTTAGGTAGATGGCTAGCAGTACAAAGAATCCAAAGAAAATACTAAGCGATATTAGGGGGAAGATTTCAATTCCTGAAATACTGGCCATATGCCCTTTTATAAACTTTAACATGCTTTTTATTTTTTGATGTCTGTTCCTAAGCGTTGTAAGTATGCTATAAGCGCAATGATTTCGCGATCACTTTTAATTTGAATATTAGGATCTTGATTCAACTCCTTTGTAATTTCCTCTGCTTGCTTATTTAAATCGGATACAGAATTTTTGTATTCCTCGTCAGAATAAGGCACGCCGAGTTTTATCATTGCTTTAATTTTTCCTTTGGTGTATTTTGTACTCAAAGGATCTTCAAACAACCAGGGGTATGGAGGCATTATAGATCCGGGAGACATTGATTCCGGGTCCAGCATGTGGTTGTAGTGCCATGAATGTGGGTATTTATCACCCTGGCGATGTAAATCAGGCCCGGTTCTTTTTGAACCCCAAAGGAAAGGATGGTCATAAACAAATTCTCCAGCCTTAGAGTACTCTCCATATCGCTCCGTTTCTGATCGGAATGGACGTACCATTTGTGAATGACAGGAAATACAACCTTCACGTATATATAGATCACGTCCTTCCAACTCTAAAGGAGTGTAAGGTTTCACGTTTTCAATGGTTGGGATGTTTGATTCTACCATCATTGTAGGGATAATCTCTACTATCCCGCCAATGAGAATAACAACGGTACACCAAATTGTCATTTGTACTGGTTTTCTTTCCACCCATCTATGCCAGTGTTCTCCTTTGTGTTTAGTATAAGTAGTTTCGAGTACTGGTGCTTCTGCTAATTCATTAGCAAGCAAAGAACCCGATTTAATGGTCTTGAAGATGTTGTAGGCCATAATAATGATACCCAATAAGTATAGTAAACCACCAAAGGCACGTGTAATATACATCGGGATGATTTGCGTTACGGTTTCAAGGAAGTTCCCGTAGGCGAGAATTCCATCCGCAGTAAATTCTTTCCACATTAAACTTTGTGTGAACCCTGCCCAGTACATTGGTAATGCCCAAAAGATAATTCCTAATGTTCCAATCCAAAAGTGAATATTAAGAAGTTTCTTTGAGTAAATATTGGTTTGGAAGATTCTAGGTAATAACCAATAGAAAATACCGAATATCATAAATCCGTTCCATCCAAGAGTCCCAATATGTACGTGAGCCGGAATCCAATCCGTATAATGTGCTATTGCATTTACATTTTTAAGTGATAAGA
>Ga0187827_10003041_pt1 | contig 22150 bp, 21 predicted proteins | sample ETNtaG_39_FD_167969 | JGI IMG/M metagenome (GOLD analysis project Ga0187827, IMG submission 167969) | Marine microbial and viral communities from oxygen minimum zone, Eastern Pacific Ocean - ETNP2014_SV_150_PacBio MetaG (Illumina Assembly) | ecosystem: Environmental > Aquatic > Marine > Hypoxic... | reverse complement strand
ATGATCTCTTTATAAAAGTTTGGCAGGATGAAGACTGTATGAATACGGGTATGCTGGGGGATCTTAATCAGGATGACATACTGAATATCCTGGATATTATTATTATGATTAATATTATTTTTGAACTAGATGATTACCAGTTAGTTGCGGATATGAATGGGGATGAGTTAGTAGATATTTTGGATATAATTGTACTAATTAATATTATTCTAAATCTTTAATTAAAATATACATGATATATTTTGGTATGATTTTTCCATTTAAAAACCTGCTTTTATTACTCTTCTACCCATTTCTAACTTTACTTTTAAGCCAAGAATGTGACTCAGGGTTTGTATGGCTTGAAGATGTGCCTGTTGGATGTGGTGGAGAACATAATTGTTTTTATGAAGCAGACTTGGATGTTCTTCAACAACTAATTAATAATAGTTCAGAAACAATTAATATGTCTCTTGATGATAATGAGGATGGTATTATGGAACCTGTTGAATTAGGTTACTCAGAATGGGTAAATGGTCGGTTAGTAGCGCTAGATTGTTATCTGTCAGATGTGATGGATTGCAATTTATCCGGATATCTCCCGGATAATATTGGCGACCTAGAATATTTGGAAGCCCTGTGGTTGAATGGGAATGAATTAACTGGTGAAATCCCTGAGAGTATTGGGAACCTAGCCAATCTTCAACAGCTGTATTTATCAGATAATCATTTTGCTGGGAACATCCCGGATAGTTTTTGCAATCTAAATATTGATTTTTATGGATCTAATAACTGGGGTGTGGAATACTTTAATATATGGGGCAATGAAATATGCCCTCCCTTGCCAGAATGTCTGAATTCTGAAATCATAGGAGCTCAGAACTGTGCTAATTTTTCAGGTGATGTAAACATCGATGGCTCACAGAATATACTGGACATTGTGATTATAGTTAATATTATTTTGGGAATAAGTGAATATGTTGATGAAGCCGATGTAAATCAGGATGATGATGTGAATATATTAGATATTATCACTCTAACAACCATGATTCTTGAATAATTTCGGATTAATCTAATTATGACCAGAAGAATCTATTCAACTTTAGTGATTCTTGCATTTATAATTATTGCCTGTAATATTCCCGATGAAGACATTATATATGATTATTCACTGCAAGATATAAATCCACATTCTGATACCTATGGAATATATATTAGTCCAAATTATTTTGTCAACCAGATAACGATTCATTACTTTGGACATCAAGGTTGAGCCTTATGCCGAGAACGGGTCGGGAACCTGGATGAGCTCTATAAAGACCTGTTGGGTAATGGTATTAATAATGTTAAAATAGTTGCCATAGGTATATCAGAAGATAGTAATGATAATGACAATTGGATTAGTGGACATTATATTCCTGTTATAGTAGATCCTTACCCTTATAATACATGGACCAATTGGGATGCAGAACAAAGAGATTTATTTTTTCTAGATGAAAATGGGAATTATGTAACTCAATTCAATATTTCATATTGGGAATATGACATAGTCTACGATCAAATTATAAATTTATTACCAGATGATAACTAATTCCATAAACACATAGTGTCAATAGATACTATTCTCTAAAAAGAAATATTTTTTATTTGATCGTGACAACAAAAGGTGAGACTAGTTCTATTTTCTCTTCTAGACTTTTACCTAACAGTAAGTTTTTCCGATTGGCAAGTTCCTTATGCTCTGGGAGTAGAGAAATGAGGTTTGCAACGTAGTTTCCTTTAATAGCAAAATTGATATTTTGTGGAATGATGGATTCGTTTTCATAGAAATAACGGGCATTTAGAGTCGAAACAACTACTCCAACGATTTCACCTTTTTCATTCAGGAGTGGACCTCCACTATTTCCCGGTTGTATTGGATTGCTTATCTGAATAAGACGAGGGTCATCCTTTATACCATACAGTGAACTAATATCTCCTGTTGATAGTTTTACAGATTTTCCTAGCATTTCACCTAAGGGATAGCCTAGAGTAAAAATTTCCTGTCCGAGCCTCATATCTTTGGTGTTGGATATAATAAAAGGGATATCTTTTGTAAAGTAATCTGAAATATGAAAATCCTCCAGAGCTAAAAGTGCTATATCATTATTTTTATCTTCGAGGGCAATGATGGCAGTAAATGTCTTATCAATGGATGGGAAATAAACCTCAATCTTTTCCTTGTCATGAATTATGTGGTAGTTAGTGATAATCAATCCATTTCCTGAAATAACAAATCCGCTACCCATGGACTGCAACTGTGTATTCACTGTCAAGTTATTCGCTGATATATAAATGGGGGGGTATAATTTGAGTGCAATATACTCACGTTCATAATTAACTGGATATCTTGAAAAAGAATATGAATTTCGGAAAATACCGCTTTCTTCAAGGGAAATACTATTCGTCCTTTCAGTAAAGTCAGCCATGATCCAATGCTGTTCATATGATGATCTAAAACCAGTTTTATTATAGAAACCTTTCAATTGACCTCTAGGCCATTCTGCTTCTTTGCTGTGAAGGATATAAGCATTATAGCGATTATATTGGTTTTCATCTCTCATAATTGCTAGTTCAAATTTTCCAGAAACTTCCTTATTGCCTTTTGATCCAGTCTCAATATCTTCCCAATTTGTATTTTCTGAAATTGTCCAAATTCCTTCGATTGGATCAAGTACATTTTTATGTAAATAATTCTTAAAGTCATTTTCATTTAACGTAATAGAAGGCCTTAATATATCAGCTAGTGGATCGAAGGCAATAATATTGGCTTTAATACCATAGCAACTGTTAACTTCATCGGGAAGGCTTATGTTTGTGATGTGTATAGCGTCACCACCTACTTTCCGTGCTTTCCATTTTGCTAAATTGATGATGTCATTATAGCTGCAGCTAGTGACTGACGGCACTGCATTATCCACTTTTAGTACGCCTATTGTACTAGAATAGGTAGGCAGAGGGTCAAGTTCGTGATAGATAGAAATATTGTATTCTAAAGGTTTTTCTTTCCTTGCAGTCTCTATTGGTTTGTAGCTCAAGTAAGGCGCACAGGATACTACAAAAAAGCAATAGATAAGTAATATTTGTATATATATTTTCATAAGAAAGGGTCAAAATATACGACAGGAATAAATGATATAAAAATGATTCAATTAAAAAGCAATTTATAGTTTACATTATAATAACTCCTAATAAATAAAATATTTGTGATTCAAATTATTATAAAATTAAAAGGAATAGGATGTTTAATTATCCTATATAGATTCTTTGAAATTCAAAGTATATAAATTTCTAATATATCTAATAGTTTTGATTTTTCTTGTAGCTTGTCAATCTAAAACAGCTGAAACAGAATTTGCAGAAGGTACTCCTGAATTTATTGGCCATAACCTATTCAATGATATGGCTTGCGGTGCATGCCATACAATTAATGGGTCACTTAAATTGGGTCCTAGTTTACAGAATCAATATGGAAAAGAAATACTGCATACTGATGGAACATTACTCATAGTTAATGATAACTATATTAGAGAATCTCTCATAAATCCGCTAAGATATATTGTAGAAGGATATACACCAATAATGCCATCTTATGCTCCTATTCTCAAAGAAAATGATATAGAAAATTTAATTGCCTATATAAAGACTATAAAATAGCTACTATTTTCCTCTTTTATATTTAGATATAGTTATAATTTATTCTACTGTATTAGTTAATAATTCCCCTTGTAAATTGAATGATTGGATGAAATATAAGATATCTGTATATTTTAATCTTACTAAGCCACGTATTAGTGCATTAGTACTAGTAACTGCTTATTTAGGATACTATATGGGACAAAGGAGCCAGATAGGACTCTTGATGGATTATACCAGCTATATCAGCCTTATCTATTTCCTTATAGGTACGTGGGCTACTTCCGCATGTGCAGCAGTTTTTAATCAGGTTATTGAGTGGAAGCAGGATGCACAAATGGATCGTACGAAAAATCGTCCAATTGTAGTAGGTGATGTGGGACGTATTCAAGCATTGATTTTTGCATCTTTTTTAGGTATAAGCGGGTTTGCGTTATTATTCACACTTCTCAATCCTATAACTGCATGGATATCTGCAGCTACAATAGTTTTCTATATTTTTATCTATACACCCAGTAAGAAAATAACAACTTGGAATACCATAATTGGCTCGGTGCCTGGTGCACTACCGCCCGTTGGAGGATGGACTGCTGCCACAGGGTCAATTGAAGCTACTGCCTGGATACTTTTTGGTATCCTGTTTTGCTGGCAGATGCCGCATTTTCTGGCTATTGCTATCATATATGCTGCTGATTATAAAAAGGGTGGTTTTAAAATGTTACCTGCAATATATCCTGAATCCCGACGAACTAGTTATGTAATTCTATTTTTTACTATAGCTCTTTTAATTGCCAGTTTAGGCCTTTATATTTTAAAGGCTGTAGGTATAATTTATGCAGTATGTACTGCTATATTAGGAACAATATTTTTGATAGTTGCGCTACAGGTAATTATTAAATCTAATAAGAAGAATGCCCGGCGTCTCATGTTGGCATCCATAATATATTTACCAGTGTTGCTTATTATTATCTTAATAGAAAGAATTATTCATTAATAAATAATATAATGCTTAACGATTCATTCTGGCTTAAAATAATTTATATTATTTCTGTTATTATTACACTTGCTGTGTCATTCTTAATACTGGGCCCACGACCAGATGGAATGGTAGGCCTATTGGATGTTAGCGGATTTCCTTTGGTAAATGCAACTTTGAATTGTTTAAGTGCTTCATTATTAATTATTGCTCTTTGGCTAATTAAGAAGAAGAATATCCGAGCCCATAAAAATACCATGTTGTTGGCATTTGGAACATCTATCATGTTCTTAGTTACATATGTAATTTATCACTGGTTTAAGGCAGGTCCAAAAGTATATACTGGTGACTACGTAACGATCTATTACTTTATACTGATCACCCATATTATTCTAGCGATATGTATAATTCCCCTAGCACTTATCACTCTCTACCGAGGCTGGTATATGCAAAAAGCAAAACACCGCAAAATTGCCCGGATTACCTACCCGGTTTGGCTATATGTATCCATTACAGGTGTGGTGATTTATATGATGCTATATTGAGGAGCTATTTCTTTCCCAATTTCCCTAGATCCTTCCCTGTAGGGCTCTGGAAAATCTTAAGTCCAAATTTGGGTATTACTGCCAAGAGATGGTCAAATATATCCGCTTGTATGCCTTCATACCGAACCCAGTCTGTGTCGCTTGTAAACACATATATCTGGATCGGAAGTCCTTTCGCTGTGGGTTCCAGTTGCCGTACAAGGAAGGTCATGTCTGGGTGGATTTGACTGTTATTACGGAGATAAGCCTCAATATATGCCCTAAATGAGCCAATATTAGTAAGGCGCCTGCCATTAATGATCTCTGAAGTGTCGATATTATGGGTTTTATTGTGTTCTGCAACTTCTTTCTGCTTTCTTTCGATGTACTCACGAAGCAATTCAAACCTGGAAAACATCTGAAGCTTTGTTTCATCGCATAGATGAATGCTGTTCATATCAATAAACAGGGAGCGCTTAATGCGTCGACCACCACTTTCTGACATTCCTCGCCAGTTCCGAAACGCAGAGTCGATGAGCTTATTAGTAGGGATGATAGATATGGTTTTATCCCAGTTCTGAATTTTAACTGCATGGAGGGCAATGTCTATGACATCTCCATCAGCTCCAAATTGCGGCGCTTCAATCCAGTCGCCCACCTTGAAAAGGTCATTTGAACTGATCTGAATGCTGGCTACCAGGGAAAGAATGGTATCCTTAAAAATCAGCAGAAGAACAGCCGTCATAGCCCCCAGTCCACTCAGTAGCCAGGCAACATTTTTGTCAATTAATATTGCCACTATTACTACGACACCAAGTATATTAAGAATGAGTTTGGTGATTTGTATATAGCTCTTAATATGCATCCGTTCTGAATACTTGGTTTTCTCATACATATCGCTTAAGGAAGAGAGGAATGCATTTATCACCAAAAGTCCGGAGAGCGCCATAAGGCTCAGAGATGCCTGCTGTATAATTATTTTAAATTGAGGCGCAGCATGGGCAAAATTATAGAATATAAGAGCCGGAACAAGGTATGCTAGACGATTAAATACATTTCGATTTACCAGAATATCATCAAGGTCAGTGCTGGTCTTTCGGAACATCCGCGTCAACAGGGTGAGGATAATTTTTTCCGTTATATAGAAAGCCAGCAGGCTGATTACAGCCAAGATGCCAAGTATAGAGAGGGCGTTTAATAGTGGATGCTGAGGTAGATAGGGTGATAGTTGATCTATTAACATATGAACTCCTTATAATGCGCGGGCATAAACCGCTTGAAAATCATCCTGGCTTACAGCAAATGGGTGAGTGGCATGACAGCTATCTTCAAATGCTAACTTCCCAAGCTTTGTAATATGTTCTGCCTGCATTCCATGCTTATCAAGGCCCAGTATAATGCCAATATTATTTATAAAAGCACCTGTTATATCAGGAATATTATCTATATCAATTAAAGCATTACGTGATATGATATTTCCAATATCATTTAGTTTTTCCTGAAGTGTTATATTTTTTGTTTTAATGGCTTTATCTATGGTAAACTCCAGACAAAATTTAATGAGAAGGGCATTAGCCAAACCATGATGAATATTGTATTTGGCAGACAGTGGATGGGCCATTGAGTGAATCATGCCCAGCCCCTTCTGGAATGCTGTTGCGCCCATAGTGGCAGAGAGAAGCATCTTTCCTCTGGCATCCAGGTCATTCGGGTTTTTCATGACTTTAGGCAGGTTTTCTATAATCATTTTCATTCCCTCAATTGCGATTGCGTCTGCCATAGGGTGAAAGCTGTCAACCAAGTAGGCCTCCAGACAGTGGCTGAAGGCATCTACGCCCGTAGCGGCTGTAATTTGAGGAGGGAGACCTATGGTAAGTGCCGGGTCTAAAACAGCAATATTGGGCATGAGTTCCGGATGAAAAAAAATGGTTTTACAACCGGTTTCCTCTATGGTGATAACTGATGACCGGCCAACTTCACTGCCAGTTCCCGCTGTTGTTGGAATAGCAAAGAGCGGAGGCATGGGGTTTACAATTTTTGCATCACCGCCGATAGCATCGTCATACTGAGAAAGTGGAGGATCATGCACTGCCATAAACCGGATAGTTTTGGCTACATCCAGGGCAGAACCGCCACCAAGGGCAATAATGCCGTCATAATAACCTGATTTGTAGGCCTCAACTCCAAGTGTAATATCTTCTTCCAGTGGATTGGGATGGACGCTATCAAATATTTTGATATCAAGCTTTGCAGAAGTCAATTTTTCCATAATTGTACCTGCTATTCCTATCTCTACCAGTCCCGGATCGGTGACCAGCAGCAACCTGCCGAGATTTTTCTTTTTAATTGCCTTTGGGAGCTTGCTTACAGAGTTTTCACCAAACAGAAGAATGGTTGGAAAGTTAAACTGCATCATCTAAATAATTTCAAAATACCTATCTAGCATCCAGTGCCAGTCGGTATCTTCTTTTTTCTGTTCATTATAGCATTTGATTTCCCACTCCCGTGAAATAGAAAAGTGGTCCACCCAGGCTTTTCCAAATAAATCTCCGGTGACTAGGCTGTTCTTAAATGCCGCCGTGGATTTTTCCAAAGTATTTGGAAGTTCCAGATTAGAGAGAGAAGTACCTAGTTCATAGGCATTTCCTTGTACCATGGGCGGAAGTTCAAGCTTGTTTTCAATACCATATAGGCCGCAGGCAATAGATGCTGCTAGGGCAAGGTATGGGTTTCCGTCAGCGGCGGCAATGCGGTATTCTAGGCGGTGGCTCTTTTCACTGCCTGGTAATACCCGCAAAGCACAAGTACGGTTATCGATACCCCAGTTTGCATGGGTAGGTGCCCAGAAGCCCTTGATCATGCGGGTGTAAGAATTGATGGTAGGGGCAATCATAGGCATAACCTCCGGAAGCAGACTGATCTGCCCCGCCAGGTAATGGCGGAATATGTCACTCATATTATGTTCTTTTGTCTCATCATAAAAAGCGCTGCTACCATTCTTATTCCAGAGGGACTGATGGAGATGTCCGCTCTGGCCGGGAAAGTCAGGTGACCACTTAGCCATGAAAGTGGCCATAAGATCCCATCTCTGGGCTAGAACTTTCGCAAATGTCTTAAAGATAGCCGCCTTATCAGGAGATGCCAATCCTTTGTCAACCGATACGCAGGCTTCAATGACACCCGGACCTGTTTCTGTATGGATGCCTTCCAGCTCCATATCCATCTCATTACAGGTATCAATAAAATAATGAAAAAATTCGCTGTGAACAGAATTGCGCAAAACAGAATATCCGAACATGCCGGGGGTAAAGGGCGAGAGATTTTGATAATGTTTCTCCCGGATGCTATGGGGTGTTTCATCAAAAAGAAAAAACTCATATTCAAAAGCAGATTTGACTTCATATCCCATATCATCGGCTTTCTGTAGAATTGTTTTACAGAGCTGTCGCGGGCAGGCTGAGTAGGGGGTGCCATCCGGATGCTCAAAATCAGCGATAAAAAGTGCCGTACCCGGCTCCCAGGGGATATCTCTGTAAGAGTTTATATCAATCTTTGCCGGGGCGTCCGGGTATCCTGTATGCCATCCGGTAATAGTTGGTTTATCATATAGTTCATCTACAATATCCCATCCGAAAACCACATCGCAGAAGCCGAAGCCTTTTTCGATGGCAGATTCAAACTTTTTTAAATTGATGTATTTCCCTCGCAAAACACCATCTACATCAAATATGCCCAGCTTTATCTTATCAATTTTGTTTGTTTTCAGTTTTTCAAGTATAGGGTGCATAGTTTCTATTGCTTTAATCAGTCAATTTCAAATTATAACCTTTTGGCCTTGTTAGTTGCTGAATTCCCAGAGTGGATAATGTACAGCCTTTTCCGCTGTCTTTTATGCCCACCCAGGGCAGAGCGGGGTCAAGAAAGTCGCAATGGTTCATGAAAAAGGTACCGGTTTCAATTTGGTTTCCGATTTCAATAGCTTTCTCAGTGTCATTTGTCCATACAGAAGCTGTTAAGCCATATGAACTGTCATTCATTAAGCGTACGGCCTCTTCGTCCGACTGTACAGGCATTATGCCCACAATAGGGCCAAAAGTTTCTTCCATCATCACATCCATACTGTGATTTACATTGGTTAGTATTGCGGGCAAAATATAGTTTTTGCCCTCTGGCACAGGTCCGGGATGAGTGAGGATTTTTGCGCCTTTCTTAGCTGCATCTTTAAGTTGATATTTTACGTTATTGATGCCTGATTTTTGTCCCAGTGGACCCATATCGATTGAATTATTCATGGGATCACCGATCTTCAGATTGTTCAAAAACTGGGTTGCCTGTTCTACAAATTCGTCAAAGAGGGAATGATGCACATAGACACGTTCTACAGCGCAGCAGGATTGTCCACCATTGTATAACGCACCATCCATAACCCCGGGAACTGTATAGTTTAGATTAGCATCCTCTCGAATATATGCAGGGTCCTTTCCGCCCAGTTCCAGACCCACATCCATAAATTGGTTGCTGGCTGATCTCTGCACTTGTCTGCCACCTTCAGTTGACCCAGTAAATGCAACATGATGGATAAGTCCAGACTCAATAGCCTTTTTTGTATTGAGATGATCCATGATAAGCGCAGTTACCAACCCTTCGGGTGCGCCGGAATGCCTGAAAGCGTCTTCAAAAACTATGGCGCATAGGGGAGTGAGAGAACTGTGCTTGATGGCCACAGCATTTCCCGACAAAACTGCCGGCACGATTACATTAACGGCGATGAGGAGCGGGTAGTTCCAGGCAGCGATATCCAGAACCACGCCAAAGGGTTCTCTTTTTATAAAACGTTTTAAACCATTCTTGTCTGGAAGATAGATATTCTTCAGGGCGTCCTCAGTTAGTCTGCAGCATGCCTTCGCCCGTTGAATCGTTACCTTGACTTCATTTTTTGACTGGCTTATGGGTTTGCCCATCTGCTGGGTAATGTCCCTGGAAATTGTGTCTGTATTTTCCTTAAAATAGTCCATAGTATTTTGAACTAGTTGAGTACGGCTTTTAATACTGGAGTATTTCCATTTTTTCTGTACCTGCCCAGCAGTCTTTAGATGCGCTTTCACTTCCTCCCATGAATGACTAGGCAGTTCTCTGAAAGTTTCACCTGTAGCCGGGTTGCTGAGTTGCAATGTCATGCAAATACCTGGTAGACTAATATTTTTCCGTGTGACAGGGCGAGTGTAAAACTATCTTTAAGTGCTTCATTTAATGTGCCGCAATACAAGTTAGTTAAAATTTGATTCTTAATGTTATACTTTAAATTATTTGATGTGATTTCAATGCTTTTATTTGTTGCAAATAGTGATATTTGCTGACCTGTAAAACTATCAAATGTACTCTCATTCTCTGCTACAGAAAATATGCCATGATCTGTATAGATTATCATTTCTAACTGTGAAGGATACTGTAATAATGTGAATATATTGGCCAAACTATGATCATCACGTTTTCCAGTTGCCCCCAATATAGATGCCTTTTCAGCTCCATTTTTCTCTGCCCAAACAATAGCTTTCCGCAGGTCATTTTCATCCTGACCCGGCAGATCGATAATTCTGTCTCTGTATTTGTTTTTCAGGGTATCATCAATAGAATCCATGTCGCCCAGTATGTACTGCGGTTCCATTTTGTTTTTGACTAGAATGTTTGCAGAACCATCACAGCAGATAATTGTGTTGGCATCCTGCAGTTTACCAAGGGGTACTTCATGACTAGGGAAATTACCATTGGCAAGAATAATGACGGGATGTTCTATCATTTTATTATAGTATATAGTTTTTTTAGTTTAATATCGAAAGTGAAATTTAACTCTTTTTAAAATGGCTGTATTAGCTTTTTTGCATAGCACAGGTGCATGTATAATTTCCCTATGAAAATATATGTATATTTACTTTCTGGCCTATTTATTAGTCTTATCTGTGCAGAGAGTCAAACAGCCGAAGATATCCTCTTAAAGACTTTTCACAGGATGGATGGAATTGATCACAGCTTCAGGGTGCATAGTCAGAACAGCGGGAAGAAAAATAATGAAAAATATTTTCATGCTTCTGTTCACTGGTCTTCTGAGGGCAATATAATTAGTCAAATCAGAGTTATGTCAATTGATTCGAAGCGTAAAAAAGCATCTTCTTTCTGGGTTCATAGTTTCCGCGATGACACCAAAACAAAGAAGTGGATGAGTATGCCCATAACAGGCAAATTATTAGATGTATCAGATAAGAAAGCCGGCAAGAAAGAGTTTGCCTTTTCTGAGCTGGGTGTTACAGATGAAGAGATCAGATCACATGATCATACACTCCTGCCGCAGGAAAATATTGACACGCTTTTGGCATATGTAATTGAATCAAAGCAAAAGGATAAAAAAGGAAAGATTAAAGAGAGTAAAAAATTATGGATAGCTACCGATAGCTATATGATCCTTAAGGTAGAATTTTATACCGGAAGAGGGCGTTTATTCCGTAGTATTGAGTGTTCAAGCTTTCATTATGTAGAAGATATCCTTTTTCCATTGATGATTAATATGCAGGATTTAAAGTCTAAAACGGATACCCGTATTGCCATTACAGATATTATGCTGAATCCACAGTTTGATATGGATATATTCATCCCCAGAGATCAGTAATTATGGGTCGAATCAAGCGTTGTAACGATGAACTCAAGGCAGACCGTCCCACCATTGGCGAAGTGGAGTTTATTCCCCGTATTCCCATATCCATTCTGGTGGAAAATATTCGCTCTGTGCATAATGTAGGTTCTATTTTTAGGTCAGGAGACGGATTTGGAGCAGAAAAGATTTATCTGACGGGGTATACGGCATATCCACCCCGTGAAGATCTCCATAAGACTGCTTTGGGAGCTGAAGATGCAGTTCCATGGGAACATTATGAAGATCCACTGGATGCAGCCGCAGTGATCAAGAAACAGGGCATTCTGCTGATTTTAATTGAACAGACGAAAAAGTCAAAATCCATGTATGAAATAGAATGGGAATTTCCAGTTTGTTTTATTGTTGGCAATGAAGTGAGTGGTGTCTCAGAAGAATTATCCAGTATGGCAGATATTCATGTTGAACTGCCCATGCGGGGAGTGAAACAAAGCCTGAATGTATCTGTAGCTGTGGGAGTTGTGGGCTATGAATTTTCCCGGTATTATAATCAGTATAAAAAGTCAGAGTAACCCATCAATATTGTTACGCTTTGATACTTTTATTACCCTAGGATTTTGTGTAAATTAATGTTATGTATGAATAACATTCAGTAATTGTAGAGGGTATATAATGAGAATGAAATTAATTATTATAATTTATATGAGTTATTTATTTTCTGCTCGGGGAGATTTAATTTCCACTGAAATTATAGCTACTCGAAATGTATTAAATACACAGGCATATATTGAAACTGAGTTGGCTCAAATAGTAACCGATATTTTCTCCATTGAACCCGCACAATATGGTTATTGGATGTATAAAATTACCTATGAAACTATAGATATTAATGGTAATCCTCATTTGGCTACTGGTACTGTTTCTTATCCGCGAGTTGATTGGCCTGCTATTCCGGACCAAGCTTTTCCCATTATTAGTTACCAACATGGAACTATTGTTGAAAAATTAGCAGTTACATCTGTAAATGGTGAGTGGATACTACCGGCAATTCTAACCGGGGCAGGTTATGTGTATGTGGAACCGGACTACCTTGGTCTGGGTGGCTCCGAAGGTATGCACCCATACCAGATCAAAGAACCTTATGGTACAGCTGGAGTGGATTTACTCCGTGCAGTACGGTATTATGCAACGTTTGAAAATGAACAATTCTTCATTAATGATCAGCTTGTTCTAGCGGGATATTCTGAGGGAGGTTATGCAACTATGGCAATGCATCAGATTATTGAGCGTGACTATAGTAGTGAATTTAGTGTTGCAATGTCATTTCCAATGGCAGGGGCTTATAGTATGTCCGGTATTATGGTGGATATTATGCTTGAACAAATTCCTTATGGAGAGCCATTCTATTTTCCCTATGTATTGTTCGCTTATTTAGTCTCATATCCCTATATTGGTACAACCGAACAATATTTGCTTCCTGAATATGAGTTTTTGGAAAGCTTGTTTGATGGCTACCATTCTAGTGTAGAAATCAATGATGCAATGCCATCCATACCTATCACAATTATGAAACCTGAAGAAATTCAGTATTTTGAAGAAAATACTGATCATCCTTTAAGATTATCTCTTCAGGATAATGATCTTTGGGACTGGTTGCCATATGCACCTATGCATATTTTTCATGGGCAGGGTGATGAGCTGGTACCCTATGAAAATTCACAGATGGCATATGACCAGTTTATTATAAATGGGGCAGAAGACGTTTATTTAGAACCAATCCCAGAAAGTTTTGGCGGGCATCAAGATGTTGCACCCTGGGCACTGTTTGGTGCCTATCAGATTGCAAAAGAAATTCAGATGATTAATGACCTTGGAGATATTAATCAAGACGGCAGCCTAAATGTACTTGATCTGATAGGTATTACCAATTTTATTTTGTTTGGTGCTTCACCAGGAGAACTTGACTATTCATATTGGGCAAGCGATGTCAATATGGATGCTGATATAAATATTGTAGATATTGTTGTACTGATTGATATCATTCTAGAAACTTAATATTTATTATATTACCAATACTAATTTTTTTCTACTATCAATAACCTTCTGTAAATTTAAATATAAAATATATGGAAAATAATTATAATTTAAATATTCATGAATTATTTATGTCTCGAGCTTTGGAGTTAGCTGGCAAAGGTAGAGGCAGAGTATCTCCTAATCCGATGGTAGGTTGTGTACTAGTAAAAGATGGGGAAATTATCGGCGAAGGTTATCATAATGAATTTGGAGGTCCTCATGCTGAAGTTATGGCTCTTCGGAATTCACGCATGGACCCGATTGACTCTATTGCATATATCAACCTAGAACCTTGCTGTATTACAGGAAAAACCCCGCCTTGTACTTCTACATTGAAAGAAAATGGTATATCAGAAGTTTATATTGGTATGTTAGACCCTAACTCTGCAGTAAATGGCAAAGGTGTGGATGCGTTAGAAAGAGCCGGTATTTTGACACATGTGGGCGTGTTGGAAGATGAATCAATCCGGCTCAACCAAGGATTCTCTAAATGGACCACTCAAGGTTTCCCGTTTGTTATTGCTAAAGTGGCTCAAACTCTAGATGGGTATATGGGGATAAATTCAGAAACATCAACCTGGATTACGGGGGATATATCAAAAACACATGCGCATACCTTACGTTCAGAAGTAGATGCAGTATTAATTGGAAGGCAAACAGCATTTATTGATAATCCCAGTTTAACTGTGAGAGAAGTACCCGGTAGAAATCCAATACGTGTGATCCTGGATACTAATAGGACATTGCCTCTGAACTTAAAAGTATTTAATGATAAAAAAGCAAATAATATTGTCCTGTGCTCTGAAAACAAATTTAATAAATCAAAAACTCATTTTTGTCATCATATTCCAGTTAAAGAAGAGCATAATAAACTTTCACCTGTCCATATTCTTCAAACTCTTGCAAGAGAAGGCATTACTTCTTTATTAATAGAAGGTGGGCAGGCAGTATTGAACTCATTTATTTCAAAAAATCTTATTGATCGGATATATATTTATACATCGCCTGATAAATTAAAAGGCGCAAAATTAAAAAATCCTTTGGAACTATCAGATGAATGGTCAGTTATTGCAGAAGATGTATTAGGTGAAGATGCATTGAAAATATTAGAAAAGGGAGTCAAATGTTTACAGGAATTATAGAAGAGATAGCCCAAATAAAAGTAATTACTTTAAATAAACAGGGTAGGTGTTATACCATCTCTGCTAATATTGTTATTGATGACATGTGTATTGGCGATAGTATCTCTGTAAATGGAGTCTGTCTCACAGTTACAAAACTTAAAGAAGACAATTTTTCCATAGATTTGGTAGAAGAAACTCTAAACAAGTCAAATTTAGGTGAATTGAAAGAAGGTGACTATGTAAATTTAGAACGATCCATGAAGGTCTCTGATCGTTTTGGTGGCCATATTGTTCAGGGCCATGTGGAAACATTGGGAGTGATATTGGATAAACAGGAAGATGGGGATGAAGCGCTTCTATCCGTTGGTTTAGATCCTGAATGGATGCGCTACTGTATTCCTAAAGGATCAATTACAATTGATGGTATTTCTCTTACCATTGCATCAATTAATGGCAACATTATAGAAATCGCATTAATTCCTTATACTCTTGATAATACAACCCTCGGTTTAAAGGAGAAATCTGATACATTAAATATTGAAACCGATATTATTGGGAAATATATTGATCGTCTTCTTACATTCGATAGCGATGATATTGAAATTGATAATAATATTATAAAAACCATTCGGAATATTCAATATGGTGAAAGTTGAAGGCAAGCTAAATATTGAAGAAGTCCTCCATCAGTTTCAGAATGGTCAGATGGTTATTGTTGTAGATGATGAAGATCGCGAAAATGAAGGTGATTTCATCATTGCTGCAGAAAAAGCAGATCCGCAGGATATTAACTTTATGATGAAAGAGGGTAGGGGGCTGATTTGCTTACCTATCACTCAACATTATGCAAAGCGTCTTAACCTAGGTCCTATGGTTTCAGATAATACATCTATTCACGAAACAAATTTCACTGTGAGTGTAGATGCCAAGGAGAACACCACAACAGGAATTTCAGCAAAGGATAGATGGGAAACAATTCAAGTGATTCTAGATGAATCTTCAAAGCCCAGTGATCTAGGTAGACCTGGTCACATGTTCCCTCTTATATCAAAAGCAGGGGGCGTTCTTCAAAGAGCTGGACATACAGAAGCTGCTGTAGATCTTGCAAAACTTACAGGATTGCAACCCGTTTCAATACTTGTGGAAATTGTGGATGAGGATGGTTCTATGGCTAGAAAAACACGATTGGAAGAAATATCTCAGAAACATAAATTACCAATGATTAGCATTGCTGATCTGATAGAATACCGCCGCAAACATGAAAAATTGGTGGAGGAGTTATCAAATATTCCACTTCCAAATAAATACGGAGAATTTTCATTACGTCTATTTGAGGATAAAATTCATGGTGATCACCATATTGCATTGGTAAAAGGAAATATTTCTAAAGATAAAGATGTTCTTGTTAGGGTTCATTCTCAATGTCTTACGGGGGATATTTTTGGGTCTCTCCGATGTGATTGTGGGCAACAGTTAGCTGGTGCATTGGAAAAAATCGAGAATGATCAGGTTGGTTTACTAGTATATCTCCGTCAAGAGGGGCGTGGAATTGGATTGAAAAATAAAATTATGGCATATAAATTACAGGATGAAGGTCTTGATACAGTTGAAGCTAATAATCACCTGGGTTTCCCCTCAGACTTAAGGGAATATGGTATTGGTGCCCAGATCATCCGAGAATGTGGAGTTAGGAAAATGCGTCTGTTAACTAATAATCCTAGGAAAATTGTTGGTCTTGAAGGCTATGGATTAGAAGTTGTGGGCCGTGAAACTATTGAATATAAATCAAATGCTGTTAATAGGAAATATCTTCAGACAAAGCGGGACAAACTTGGACATTTTATCTTAAATGAGGATTAGAGTGTGAGTCTTAAAATATCTGCTTCTGAAAAAGCCATTGTTATCATTATCAGTGAATTTAATCAGCCTATAATTGAGAATTTGCTACAGGGCGCATCTGATGCTTTCGACCATCATGGTGGAAAAAAAACAGATCTTAAAATTCATAGGGTTCCTGGAGCATTTGAAATTCCAGGGACCATTCAGCAAGTACTTAAATTGCACAATCCTCATGCCATCATCGCATTAGGTGTAGTTATTCGTGGTGAAACACCCCATTTTGATTATATAGCTGGAGAATCTGTTAAAGGTATTTCAGAGATTAGTAGAAATTCAAATATCCCAATTATCAATGGTATCTTAACCACAGATAATGCTAAACAGGCTCAAGAACGATCAGAAGTAGGTGGTAGGAATAAAGGATGGGATGCGATGGAGGCAGCCCTGCAAACAATTAATGTTTACCACGAAATATTTTCAGCTTCAAAGTGCTGAACAGACTTCTTCCTCTTCTTCTTATAACTTGGCTTTATAATCAATATCATCCTTATGAATGGGGAAGCATTACCTCGCTGATAACTCCAACAGGTATACAGATCGCAAATAACGGGACTGTGTATGCATCTACTTCTGGGGGATTGCTTGAATTTGATCCTGCTACACAAGAATTTAATTTCATTAAGATGGATGATGGACTCATTTATTTGGATTTGACTACTATAGAAATAGATGATAGAGGAAGGTTGTGGTTGGGAGGAGCATATCCAAATGGATATTTACAGGTATATGATTCGGAACTTGGCATAGTTCGTGAAATTACACATTTGAATTCGGTTTCAGAAATCAAAATGATCAAAATTGGCTCACATAAAGCCTATGCTGTATATTATGGTACCACAAGTGGAGATGTCGGAATATTAGAATTTGATCTAGATGAAGAAGGGTTGCCGGATTATCATGACTATTACATCAATTTTAATTCAGCGCCCATTACCGAAATTAAGGATTTTGTTTTTCATCATGACAGTCTATTATATGTTACAAGTGATCAAGGGATTTTTGTGGGCAACAATAGTGATAATTTAAAATTATCAGGGAGTTGGGAACATATGTATGATGGTAAAGATGCTATAAAATATTTACCTGATAATGATGATATTATCATTGGAGGGCATGTAATAACAGATAGTATAATGTTCAATATTAACACAAATAGCTCATATGATATTTTCAATAGGTGGCCGTACTGCCAAAAACCAGATAGCGAAGGTAATTTAGTATTATGCCCTTCACCCAAATTAGATAATTATTGTGAAGAATATAAAGAAAATGATACTGATAGTAATCTTGGCAAATGTGGTTCGGACATCATTTCAGTTAAATGGCACGATCAAAAGTACGAACTTTTACTGGGTCAGGTATATATTGTTATAGATGAAGATGGTAATGAGGATTTTAAATTAGAGATTCCATTTAGCGAATGGAAATATTTTAGATCAAAGTATACTTCGATAGCAATATCTGCTGACAAAAGAATATTAGGTATGGATAAATATGGTTTGTTATCGTTAGATATTAATTCAAGTTCATATCAATTATATGCACCGAATACTCCTCATTCGAATAAATTTCATGCCATCACGATTACTTCATCTGGTAATCTGGCAGCGGTATCCAAAACAGGCTTATTAGTTGCCGAAAATAATTATGGACATGATTTTAATTACGATAATTTAATCTCATATCCTGATTATAAATATTTCCCAAAAAATGATGAACAAAATAGTTTTAATAATATTACCTTATTATATCATTCAGGTGAATATCCTACACACAGTATTATTGAAGGGCAAAATGGGGATTTGATTTTTGGTAATAGTTATTTGAGGCATAAGCTTACTTGGTATGATTTCCCCGCAGTGATTGCATTGAATCCTCTAACATACGAGTTTGAATCTTATGACACTACAGACCAAATTATTGATGGTTATTGGGGAATAGCCTCTGAATATAAAAATATGAATATGCAAATCAATGAAATAAGTGAGGATAAGCATAATAATATTTGGGTAACAAACCCTTACTGCGAAAGGTATGGACATTTATTGGCTATTAAATCAATTAATAATGGCAGTTGGTCTCATGTAACTATTCCAGATAGTAGCTCATATCGTCCACAGACTATAGCATTTGATCAATTAAATCAAGCATGGATTGGTTTTGTCCATGATGTCCTTAATGATGGTACAATATATTCAAATGGTGGAATAAAAATTTTCAACCCATCTGAATCATCCTGGATTTCTATAAGCAATCAAGATCTATTGCCTGGCAATGAACCAACTGCATCTGTATGGTCTCTAGTATTTGATGAGATGGATTTCCTATGGGTCATGAATGAAAAAGGGATCAGAGGATTTACTTTTTCTATACAAAATAATAATATTTCATTGAATCCGCTATTGAAAGCTATCGATGGCTCAGCAATTGATTTCCTGTCCAATATAAGTTATACTAAAGGAAATCGTATAAGAGTGGACAGCCAGAATAATAAATGGGTCATTACTCATCAAGGTGTTTGGATTATACAAGAGAGTATGGCATTTTGGCCGTCAGACGAAGGTTTACATCCTCATAATAGTGGACTTTTGTCTGAAATAGTATATGATGTGGCATTTGATAATGATAGAGGTTTGGCTTATCTAGCTACTGATAAGGGTATTTCTATATTAGAGATACCATTTGCAGAAAATCCTTCAAAGCAGGAAACTTTATATATTTCACCTAATCCATTTATAATACCAGATGACATAGGAGTAATAATCAAGAATTTTCCAGCGGGGGCAAACATTAAGATTTTGACAATTTCTGGTTTACTAATCAAGGAATTCCATCCGCCAGCCAATCAATCGCAATTAATTTGGGATGGGACAGATGAATATGGTAGAATAGTAGGTACTGCTATATACTTGGTTGGTGCTAATCATCCCACCGAAAACAATTTAATATCAAAAATCGCAGTTATTCGCAAGTAGATTAGATCATCCCTCGATCTTCAAAACCGAATTCAGATTCCAGTTCATCTATGACTGTTTTTATTAAATTACGTCGTTTTTTATGTGAAAGGAACACACTCTTAAATCCGTTGATTATAATTCTTCGTAGATTATGAGTATTAAGATTGAATGTATCCATTGCTAGTTTGTATTCATCTGTTAAGGTAGTATTTGAAATTAGACGGTTATCCGTATTTAATGTAACACGAATATCTTCATCTAAATATAATTTAAAAGGATGTGATTTATAAGAATCCACGGATTGAACCTGAATATTGCTGGTAAGGCAAATTTCAAGTGTAATGCGGTGATCATTAACGTAATGCATCAGATTTTTATCTTCATGCAGTCTTGTGCCATGACCAATACGATTTGCGCTGCAGTAATGAATAGATTGATGTATAGATTCAGGGCCAAATGCTTCACCAGCATGTATAGTTGAATTGATATTATTATTTTGGATAAGGTAGAAAGCCTCACGATGTTTTTTGGCAGGAAAATTTTCTTCTGCGCCAGCCAAATCAAAACCTACAACACCAAGGTTTTTATATTTAACAGCAAGTTTTGCAAGAGCAATTGAAACTTCAGGAGATATATTTCGGATGCCACATATGATTGTACCAGTTTTTATACCAAAATCCTTTTCTGCAAGTTCAAGTCCCTTTCTAACTGCATCTACTGATTCTGATGGAGTCATCCCCTTTGCTGTATGTAAAATAGGCGAATATCTTATTTCTAGGTATCTTACTCCATCATCCCAACAGTCTTCTGCCAGTTCATAAGCTGTGCGAGTTAGTGATTCTGGCGTTTGAAGAACAGATAGAGTAATTGAAAAACGTTCTAGATACTCCTCTAAATTCTTTACCCTGTCAGTTATTACAAGGAGTTTAGTGAGATCTTTTAAATTAGAAGTGGGTAAGCTGATTTTTTGTTTTTTGGCCAAATCAAGTATAGTAGAAATCCTCAAACTCCCATCGAGGTGACAATGAAGTTCAGCTTTTGGGAGTTTTTGGAGTAGAGAACGTGTTATTTTCACTTATTAGTTTTACTTATTGCATATAACCAGTAACAAACAATGCCAAACAAAATAACTCCAGGCCATGACCCAAAAGGTGCTTCATTAAATATTGAATAATTTGTAGGTATATCTAATTCATACAATTCATTCAACATAAGGGGAAAGGCTAATAAAATTCCAATTAAAGCTTCACCAGTTATTAAACCTGAAGCAAATAATAGACCATTTTGATTGATGTCTCCCTCATCGTGCATTGCAGTTTTACCACTTGTTAAAAAAGAGATAAGTCCACCTATGAAGATAGGTGTCACTAGATGAAAGGGTAAATATAATCCAACAGCTACAGCTAATACAGGTGTTCGAAAGTTGGAGTCCCTTTTTTCAAGTGTTTTGTCTAAGACTATAACTCCTATAGCTAATAAGCAGCCAATTATAATTAAATTCCAAGGAAGGTCCTGATTAAAAACACCATTAGCTATATTAGCCATAAGGCTAGCTTGGGGAGCCTCCAATGCGTTTCCTTGCAGCTCATAAGGTAGATGTGCATCTGATGCTATGCCATAGCGTTTATGTAACATCCACAATACAGGCATCATTACAAAGGAACTCGCTAAAACGCCTATGCCCTGCATTATTTGTTGTTTCCAAGGAGTTGCACCAACGATATATCCCGTTTTTAAATCTTGGAGATTATCACCGCCAATTGCTGCTGCACAGCATACAACAGCTCCGATAAATATAGCTGCAGCAGGTCCCACATCAACTCCGGAATTGCTTAATATAAAAAGTAAAATTGATGAAGATAATACCGTTGCGATAGTTACTCCTGAAATAGGGTTGTTTGATGACCCAACTAGCCCTGCCATGTATGCGGCAACAGCAGAAAATAAAAATCCAGCAATGAGCATGATAACTGCCATGAATGCCGTGACTGTAATATTGTTAACTACAGAAATATAAATCGCAAAAATTGGAATTAGGGAAAATAATAGGGCGATTCCCACCCATGTGAGAGGTGTATCCATATCTTTTCTATCAAGGGATATCTGATCCCCATTATTTATTGTTTTATAGATATTAAGACTTGAGCGTATGCCTTTTATTAATGGGCTACGTAGATTTATTAGTGCCCACAGTCCACCCACAATCATCGATCCAACACCAATATACTTAATGACATTATTATGTATCCAATTGACTGAAGCATTTGCATCATCAACAAGACCAACTGGGATTTGAT
>Ga0187827_10003040_pt1 | contig 22157 bp, 19 predicted proteins | sample ETNtaG_39_FD_167969 | JGI IMG/M metagenome (GOLD analysis project Ga0187827, IMG submission 167969) | Marine microbial and viral communities from oxygen minimum zone, Eastern Pacific Ocean - ETNP2014_SV_150_PacBio MetaG (Illumina Assembly) | ecosystem: Environmental > Aquatic > Marine > Hypoxic... | reverse complement strand
GTTCATCTAGTCACCGGGTTCCGCGCACTGGCTGAAGCCGAAGGTGTCCCAACCGAAGTGCTCGACCAGTGCATGATCACCAACGCCGCGGCCGTGCTGGCAATCCAGTGACCTCAATACCCAACGGCGGGGATTCGGTTGTGTCCGCATTAGCGGCGTGCGGTGTGGACACGGTCTTCGGAATCCCAGCTAGTTACACGATCGAGATCTACGACGCACTAGCAAGAGACGGTCGCTTCCGAAGCATCGTGGCTCGGAACGAGCAGGCGGCGGCATTCATGGCAGATGGGTACGCGAGAAGAACCGGAAAGCCCGGAGTCGTAGTTGTGACCGGTGGCCCAGGCCTCGGAAATACGGTGACCGGACTTCAAACCGCCTATGCGGACTCCTCACCACTCGTGGTCATCGCTAGTGACCTCGAGCCGGCACAGAGATCGGAACAGCCGTTGGGACTCCCCCACGAAGCAGTCGACCAGGCAGGTCTGGCGGCGGCAACCGGAGCGATTGTCGCCCGGGCAGACGATCCCGGATCAATCCGTACCTCAGTCTGTGGAACCATCGCCCAAAGCCTGAGTGGACGGAATCGGCCCGGCGTAGTTCTCATAAGCCGAAGCGCAATGGAGACCCCGGCATCTGATGAACCGGACGTAACTGAACTACCGGAAGCCACACCCCCGACAGCCACCTACAAAGAGTTGTTGGAAGCAGTGGACCTTCTCCGAACAGCCGTTGATCCACTCGTCTTGGTAGGCGCCGGGGTTGCAGGAGCACGTGCTGAGGATGAGTTGGAGAGCTTCTTGGCCCTTTCAGGTTTCCCGTACGTCACGACAGTTCCTGGTAGCTCGTCGGCTAATCGTTCTGGCAACTGGCTAGGTGTTCTCGATAACCCCACGAGCCGAAAGAGGTTGTCCAGCGCAGACGTTGTACTAGCCCTGGGGACAAGCTTTGGCGCCGCCACGACCAAATCGTGGACACTCAAGATCAGTGGATCTCTTGTCCACGTAGACATTGATCCTCGCTCCCTAGGACAGCACTACCAGCCACGTCTTGCCATCGAAGAAGACGCTCGTTCATTCCTCGTGTCCTTAACCTCCTTGTTCGCCGAATCTGCACCCCCGGACCCACCGATCTCTACCGAGGCAAACCAACCATTGTTAACGCACCGCTGGATTGCTCCGATCGAATCTGCCCTTCCCAAAGCAGACGCAACCATCTGCGTGGACGTCACCATGGCATCGGGATGGATTCCCGGAGGTATCTCATTGGGACCAACCCGCAAACTGATGATGCCCTGGAATTTCATGACACTTGGTTGGGCTTATGCCGCCGCACTTGGAACGCAGGCTGCGGTACCCGATGACACTGTGCTTGCCGTCATGGGTGACGGTGGCGCGCTCTTCACCATCGGCGAGTTGGCCACCGCTGTCGACCATCAACTCCCAGTAGTTCTACTGGTTTTCAACAACCGGTCTTACGGGATCATCGCTGACCTTCAAGACAAGGTCTGTGACGGACGCCGCTTCGGCGTGGATCTTGGCTATGTCGACTTTTGCTCTATTGCTAATGCCTTCGGACTCTCCTGGCATCGGGCCAAGACCCCTGAAGAGCTCGAAACTGCTCTAAAGAAGAGTTTCACGGCCCGCGAACCAACAGTTATCGAAGCTCTTGTCGAAATCTCTGACTTCGGTACAAAGAGCACCTAGCGTCAACCACGAATGCTCCCAGATTGGAACATGCCCTCATGGATACATCAACAGATGAAGTAGTGACGGAACTACCGGTTCTCAGAACTGAGGTTCCGGGGCCGAATTCTCGAGCCGTATTTAAGAAGGATCAGTCTCTTCTAGCGGCCGGTAATTCTGCAGGATCTCTATGGTCGGAACTAGCTATCCGAGACGGACGCGGGGCGATGGTCCGGGATGTCGACGGTAATTGGCTATTGGATGCGTGTTCTGGGACTGTGGTGATGAACCTCGGCCATGGTCACCGCGGGGTAGCCGATGCTCTTGCCGAGCAAGCAGGCCTACTCACACACTTCTATGACTTCGCGACCGAGGTTCGGGTCAAGTTTCTCGAGACCCTTACGGCTCTACTCCCTGTTGAACTTGACGCGTTTCATTTGGCCAACTCAGGAAGCGAAGCTGTAGAGGCTGCCATTCGAATCGTCCGCTCCGCAACCGGGCGCTACGAGGTGATCGCCTTTCACAACGCATACCACGGCCGAACATTTGGAGCCCTAGCCCTTACAACAGGTGCCGGACGAGAAGGACTCGGACCGATGATGCCGGGCGTAACCCACTCGGTTGCCCCAGACCCCTCGTGGGGCAGAGGTATGGACGGCTCTGAAACTTCTGCCACTTGTGCTCGCCATCTGGAGCGCCTCGTAAAGCAAGTACTCACCGATCAACCTGCGGCCGTTGTGATCGAACCGATGCAGGGGGCAGGAGGCATGATTCCCATCCCCGGAGAGTTCCTAAGGTATCTCCGCGAGTTCTGTGACCGGACCGGAGCATTACTTGTGTTCGATGAGATTCTCACCGGAGGGGGTCGAACCGGGCGTCTATGGACATTCGAGCACTCTGGTGTGGTCCCGGACATCCTGCTACTCGGTAAAGGCATCGGTGGTGGTTTCCCAATCGGTATCGTCGCGGGACCTCGTAGCGTCATGGACGCTGGTCCAGGCGCAGAACCCACGCATAACAGCAGTACTTTCGGCGGAAACCCCTTGGCATGTGCTGCTGGTTTGGCTGCCATAAGGGCACTAGAGCGGGAAGAACTAGTAGAAAACGCTGCCAGAGTGGGGGCTCATTTAATCGATGGTCTGACAAAGCGTCTGGAGAAGCGCCAATCGGTAGCCGAGGTCCGTGGCCTCGGCCTCGCTATCGGGATCGAATTGGTCTCCGATCCGATTAGCCGGTCCCCCGCCGGAGGAGAGTTTGTCCGTGACGTTCTTCTAGGACTACTCCGACGGGGCGTCGTGATTTCGAGCACAAGTCATGTGGTTAGAATTACTCCTCCCCTCTGCCTCACGTTTAGTCAGGCTGATTTCATCACTGAGGCCGTCAACAGCACACTGCTCGAACTTGAGAGGAGCTCCTAGGTGCCTCGCCGGAGCTCCCCGGTTAGCGTCTTCGAGCTCTTTCTCTCCATGGAGCGCCCCTCTGGCCCCATTTACAGAGAATCCCTGAACATACTGAACTGATGGAATCCGCACCCGATCCGTCCCCGACCCTTGAACTCCCTCTGGCCGGTATCAAAGTTCTTGACCTCACACGTGTACTCGCCGGTCCGTATGGAACGATGACGCTCGCCGACTTGGGAGCTGATGTCCTCAAAATTGAGAGTCCTGCAGGTGACGAAACTAGGAGTTGGGGGCCCCATTCGTTGACGGTGAGAGTGCCTACTTTCTAGCGCTAAACCGAAACAAACGATCGGCTGTGTTGAATCTTGATAATCCCGCTGACGCGAAGAAGTTGTTAGACCTAGCGGTGAGGACTGACGTCTTAATCGAGAACTTCCGACCAGGTCGAATGAAGCGATGGGGTCTCGGCCCCGAGAAGCTGATGGAACTCAATCCCGGTCTTGTGTTCTGTTCGATTACCGGATTCGGAGAAACCGGCCCATACCGGGACTACCCAGGCTTTGACCCAGTGATCGAAGCGATGTCTGGCTTCATGAGTATCAACGGACCCCCTGATCGATTCGAACCATACAAAGCCGGTGTTGCGATAATCGACGTACTCGCAGGGCTCCATGCTGTAAACTTGGTTACCAGCCTCCTGGTGCGACGGACATCCACGGGGATCGGTGGACACGTTTCGGTCTCACTCTTCGATGTGGCGGTCGCAAGTCTTGTCAATGTGATGAGTTCCTTCCTTGTCTCAGGGGAGTTGCCGGAACGCCATGGCAATGACCACCCCAACATCGTTCCCTTCGGAGCTTTCCAAGCAAGCGATGGACTCCTGATGATCTGTGTCGGAAATGATCGACAATGGCAGTCCCTTTGCGACGCGTTAGGGATCCCAGTAGAGGAGTTTCCGGGGTTAACAAACAACCCTCAGCGTGTTGAGAAACGTGAGCAAGTACGCAGCCTGCTGGAGGAGCGGCTCGGTCAATCGACAGCTAGTGAATGGGCTGACGAACTGATGCGCAGCGGAGTGCCTGCCGGTGAGGTTCGGCAACTCGATCAGGTAATCAATGATCAGCACGTCATCGCAAACCACCTCGTCCAGTCCATCGAACACCCTGAGGTGGGGAACATCAGACTTGTCGGGCCTCCATTTCTTGTGGATGGAAAGCGTCCGGATATCTCAATCGAACCGCCAATTCTCGGCTCGGGTCAGGGACATATCCAGGATTGGCTTGACGGTCCCGCTATGGAGTCGTTCGCGTTCGAAGACGATCACACAGGGGGTGCTTGACAAGATGCATGGCGGGTTCACCTCCCATCTCCACGGGTATGAGAAGCATGTGGTGGATTCCACCCACCTGGATGCAGCACAAACCGCTGAGGTCGTCTGCAAGAGCATGGAAGCGGGCGAACTGCAGATTCGATAGGTACGACCAGCAGGACAGCCAGAAGGGCGTCCTGCCTCACTTCAGGTGGTCGGGCTGCCGAGATTTGAACTCGGGACCTTCGGTCCCCCAGATCGATGCACCCCAAACCGCTGACCTGCGCAAACGCCCCGAAACGTGCTCTGGCCTGCAGTTCTAGTTGATCGTTGGTTCGCGCTGGTTCGCGTTGTTTCGCGATGGCTCGCGGCCTGTACGCGGCCTAAAGGAAAGCGCTACTCAAAGATCACTCCGGCAGCTTCCGGGTCGAAACCATCCGCCCAGGTGGTGTCCTCATCGGCCTTCGCTCCGGAGAGGTTCGCCCCTGTGAGGTTCACCCCTGTGAGGTCCGTCCAGGCGAGGTCCGCCCCTATGCGCGTCCGCCCACTCTAACTATCGACCGTGCCACTCCCCCGTATAGACGGCCAGCCTTGGCCGTCGCCTCCTTCCGTCCGGACCGCTCCGCCGCTGGTGCGTTAACCACCTGGCGCGTGAAGGAATTGTGTCGATCTCCCTACCTTGGGGAACGGAACGACAGTCGATTCGGTTGCAATCGGGGTCTGATTGGTTGACAAGCAGAATCTGGTGGGATGGGGTCGATGCCTTTGAGCCCGAAATTGGTCCGTACTTTGGATGTTTGGCGCCCCAGGCGAGATGCGTTCTGGACGTCGGCGCTTACACAGGTTGGTACAGCGTTGTAGCAGCAACTTTGAACCCTGCAAGCAAGGTGTTTGCTTTCGAAGCGAATCCTGTAGTGGCAGCAAGCCTACGGAGGAACCTGGAGTTGAACTGCCTTGAGAACGTTCAGGTATTGGAATGCGCTGTTGCAGAAGCGGACGGGCAAGGCGTTTTCCACGTCGGCGGGGCTGGCCTGCCGCCTTCGTCGAGTCTTGAATCCGAGTGGCAGGGCCTGTATCACTCCATCTCTGTTCGGACTAGGTCGGTGGACAGTGTCCTTGACGAGGCGGGCAAACCACCAGTGGATCTCGTAAAGATCGACGTAGAAGGTTCGGAACACCGGGTTCTGAACGGCATGGTGCGAACCCTTCGACGTTGCCGGCCTGTGCTGGTTGTCGAACTCCTACCGAAATTTCGGGTTTCCTTTCTCGACTCCCTGGATTCTCTTACTCGGGAGGGGTATGACTTCTACGAATGCAATCCTGAAGCCCTGATACCTATCGCTCCCGGGATCGACGCGCTCATGAAAGTAAGATCCATGAACTTCCTTGCTGTGGTCCGGAACAGCAAATCCTTTCCCTTGTTGGAGCCTTTCATTCGAGAGCACTGAGCGTCTGACTGGCTTCAGTGCCCCCACGGAAGCGATGCTCTTGGCGTGCATCCGAAGGGGATGATCAGAATTTTTCCGTATCTAGTAGCCCTTGCCCTAGGACACGCAACATGTTCTAAGAACCCAAGACCCCCTTCGATGAAGAGGTCTGCACCTACGAGCGAACTTAGTTACTCAACGGAACATCCGTGAGCAACCAAGGGGCTCCGGTGTCGCACTCGCCCCCCAGGGGGAGAGGTGACATAATCGGAGTCGTCGGGAGGTGCCCCATGGAACCGAGTCGTACATGATTGCAGTTGTCGTTCTATTGGTGATTCTTGTTCTGCTCGTCTTCTTCGTGATCGCGCAGTACAACAGCCTCGTTCGACTTCGCAATGAGACCCAGAATGCTTGGGCACAAGTCGACGTAGTGCTGAGACGGCGGTATGACCTGGTCCCGAACCTTGTCGAGACCGTCAAGGGCTACGCAGCGCATGAGCGGCATATTTCAACTATCCGATAGGGTATTACGATTACGGGTAACTACCATTTTCTACATTGAATCAATTTTCGGACCATCATTACTGGTATCTGTGTTGCCATAGGGCAGGGAATTGGTCACTTTGTATCAAAAGAATAATTCGGATTCAGTAGGAGATAACTCCGCACTCTTGATCGAAACAAATACTGTTCGACTCCGACGTCTATTTACGAACCCAGTGACGATAGTTATTGCCACGATAGTTTATTCTTTAGTTCGTCTAGTTTCTACCACAGTACGGTATGGCATAAATACTAGTTATAATAGTGATTTTTTTGCTTCCTTCCCTGCACCAGCGGTAGCCAGAGCGTTCGGGAAGGCGGATACTTTTCTAGTTGGTGGAGATATTGAGCGCTATCTTCAGGATGGCCAATGGTTATATGGTCCAGTATACCATTTGATTACAGTACCGCTATTTCTATTTAGCGATAAATATGTCGCCTTTGACGCTCTACTGTATGGCACACTATTGTTCTTCATATCTTCATGTCTAATTCTAATCTACCTCTCATTTCAATCACCATTTTGGTCTTATCGAACTGCTGGAGTGATATTTATTGTTGGAAATATGTCTCCAGCATTTGAAGCGTTAGGCCAGAGAAATATTGAAATATTTGAGTTGTTGATTCTTTCAGTGGCAGTAGTGCTCTATAACAGAAAGCTCTCTCGTCTGGCCGCCCTACTCATAGGTATCGGCGCCGGCATCAAATTCGTACCCGGTGCAATAGTGCCATATTTGATAATCAATCGGAAAACGGACCGGACCTGGTCGACAGTACTAACTACTGGCTTAGTGATTGCCGTATTGACACAACTTCTGCTGGGTTGGCAAGACTTCTATATTCTCAAGATGCTGTTGGGCACAGATCATGGGGCGTACAAATCATGGGGTGGGGTTATGTACCATCCACTTAACCAGGCTGTATCAGGTGTGCTATATCGACTTCTAGGATCCGATAATACTTATGTACCGCTGATCTCGACACTAGTAGCGCTTGTCAGCGTATGTCTAGGACTGGTATGGATGTATCGTTCGAGAGGCAAGTCTAATTGGCTTGTCCAATGGTCGGTATGCCTCACTGCTGTATTATTGATACTGCCACACAATGAATATTACTATTTTTGCTTATTGACCGTGCCATTGCTTATTCAATATCTAATACTAAGTGGTCACGGATCGATTCGACAATGGATCTTATTTTGGATTGCATATGTTCTGATAGCCTGGCCGATTCCCTTATCCTTACTAAATTCAATAGTAGATAAGATCATTGGCCGGCATGTGTGGCTGACGCACCTATTACTACATTGGTCACTGCCATTCATTGGTGCATTGCTCTTGCTATTGCTGTTGTTGAAATCTCAAAATGACGAAATCAATTTGGCTGACCGATCACTGGTGCACGCGGACTCGGTGGCCTCCAAGGAAGAGGGGGGCCCGCATTAGGAAGATACGAGACTTTTCGCAAGCTGCCGATACAGATTGCCAGCAAACGGCCAGGAGAAAAAGGTATTGGTCGACATTGCACACTCCCAGGAGCATCGGCATTCTGTGTCACGGATCCAGGTCCGTAGAGCAGTCGCCTTGTCTGACTGGACGATTTCACGAAAGGTGCTCAAAGAGGCATCCGAGTGGGACGAACCGCCGCCAACGGGTCCAAGAACCACGGGAACTCCTTTGTCTGCTAGTGGCATGAGCGGTTTGCCGGACCGCTGAGTCCCTTCAATGGTCCCAAGGTTTTGTTCGGGATCGAGAATCTCACATGCGGCGACAGTTCCGTCTTCGTTGATAACATAGCTCAAGGTTCCTGCCATACATGGTGTAACAAACTCATCTTTACTTGCTACACGTATTATCAGTTCTTTCTGGAGAAACTCCTTAATTGATAGTGCTCTACGTCCAAGAAATCTATAGAAGTCAAGATTGTCCATTTCCATATGCGACCTGTATACTTCAATAGCTTTTTCATATCCTTCAATAACTTCAGGAGCAATCGGCGGATGACTCAGACTGTGGTATCTAAATAAATTAATCGAGATCGCATTCGGGCGAAACTGCTTAACGATTTGCTCAATAAAGTCTGGAGCTACTTCAGCGTTCTGCGGCATCACCGTCGTCACGACGTTCAGGTGGAGATTTGGATAGAGGGCTTTGAGAGGTCTGAGGCGCTCCATAGTCTGGATGACTCTCGCATAAGACCCCGAACCTCTGATCTCGTCGTGAAGATCTTCTGGACCATCAAGAGAAAAGGCAATTACCAGGTTTCCGCGCTCCATCCTCTGAAGAGTTCGGAGTGTGATCTCAAAGGTACGGTCTATATACCAACCGTTTGTCGGGAATGACAGTACCTTTGGTCGACAATTTCTCTGTATAAGAGTAATGACCTTGTCCAGATCACTTCTTAGGAATGGTTCACCACCAGCGAGAGCATGCCAAAGAGTTGGGCCTATTTCTTTCATAGTCTTATTCATCGTCTCTAGAGACATCTCTCCGGGATTCGGAGCATCAAGGGTTTCCTTGTAGAAACAATGTTCACATCTCAGGTTGCAGCGCGCTGTCACATAGTGGACAATTTGGACAGGCATTCCCGATCTGGAGATGACTCGATACCCGATGCAGATCCAATCCGCTAACTCACGTATTGATTTAGTTAGTTCCCTCCACAGCCAGACCAATACTGCTGCAGAGGTAGCCGACGCGACGCTCCATCCAATGGCAGGCCACAGGACGAGACTTAAGAGCTTTGATTGAGCAGGTGAATCACGTAACACGCTGGTCCACAGCAATGCCGGAGCTGTGAATAGCAGAGCAACGACCAGGAAGCCATAGGTGGACGCTCTCGGCCACGCTATGGCTGCAACACACCCGGCTGGGAGGAGGCAGCCGGCAATCCAAGTCAGCCCGATCGCTGATCCCAGATTCATGTCGAGTCCCTTGAACGTAGACACATACCGCCTGCGGGCCAGGAACCCTGAGAACGCCTTGACCCAATAGTCTTTGATCAACGACCAAGCTGAGAATCGCTTGAGGTGTACAGCCTCAAATCCCCTCTCGACAGTGACTGGAAACCCAAGACGGGTACTACGGGCAGAGAACTCGTCATCTTCGTACAGCGTCAACGCTGGGCTGAAGCCTCCTACCTGCTCGAAGGTTTCACGGCGAATTAGCATGTGGGATGCCGATCCGAAGGAATCCCTGTTGTGTGTGTTCCTCAGGAGTCGGTACCTGAGCACCGAATTCTGTAGAGCGGCTATTGGGCCATTGACTTGTGGGTCGGTTCGATACACGCCACAAACAACGTCATGCTCGGGGTTGGCGAGTTGATTGCGTATAAAGGTCCGGCTGGCTTCCGTCAACTCCACATCCGAATCCAAGAAGAGGATGAAATCGCTGTGAGTCTTTTTTGCGCCGATATTTCGCGCTTCCCCTGGAGGAGTCCGCTGCGGCAACCGACAGACATCGGCCTCGTCACTCAACTCCGACAGTTCGGATGGTGACGAGTCGACTACAACAACTTCACCTTGGAGTTCCCTGACGGACTCCAAGACCACGTCTAAATTTTGGCTCCGGTAAGCGGGAATCACGATGCTGAGTGTCGCTCGGGCACCAGACTCCTCTACCACAGTGCTTCTCCTCACTGCCGATCGACGCTACCTGAGTGTTGACGAAGACAAAGGTCATCCATCCCCACGTTGGGCGGTCCGCATGCTCGCAGCGGTTCCTAATCGAATCGTGTCCAAGCTGTTATTCGAAATTAACCTATCGGACACCTTCACCCAGTAGAACCTCCTTTACGATGCCGGACGTGAAGGAAGTGGTATTCCACGCTGACGACTTTGGCTGGTCCCCCGGGATCAATGAGGGTATCATCGACTCTCATCAGCACGGGATTCTGACGAGCACTTCGGTAATCGCAACAATGCCTGGTTTAAAGGACGCTGTCCGAAGAAGGGACGAGGCACCCAGTCTGGGGTATGGAGCCCATCTGAGCATCAATCTCGGCCGTCCGATATCAGCCCCAGAGTCAGTCAACCTGCTACTCGACCAAAACGGTTTTTTTCAGTATTCGTACCTTTACCACCTCAGGAAATCCAGCAACAAGACGTACCTGGATCAAGTGCGTCGCGAAATCTCAGCGCAGTTAGTAAAACTCGGAGATCTAGGTTTCAGACTCGACCATGTGAACTCCCAGTCTCACACTCACATGATTCCCCCGATTCGCGACTTGTTCCAAGAGGTTCTCCAGGAGTTCTCTATTCGCCACCTACGTCGCTCGGTGGAACCGTGGCACGGACGTCCACGCATCCGTAACCCCATGAACTTCGTCAAGTGTCTGACTCTAGAGACACTCGATACCTTCGGATCAACGCCACCTGGCACAGTTCAGTTCGTCGGGATTAGACACAGCGGCCTCATGGATACTCAGACGATGGTGGGCTATCTGCGCCATCTAAAATCTGGGACGTGGGAGATTGCCTCACATCCGGGTACCGGCGAGTTGGACGACGATTCTCTTTATCCGCAATCTGCGGTTCGGCACATGCGATCCGCGAATCGACGCCTCGAGTGGGGAGCCTTGGTCTCCAACGAAGTACAAACCGCTCTTCATGAGGCCGAGATCAACCCGATCAGGTTCTCCGACATCGGTTAACCGCTGAGGCACCCAGACCAGTTTATTTCATCGAGTTCTGATTCGTCAGAGACCCAGGCCGAGACTTGGTCAATACTCGTCTCCAGCCGACAACAAGCGCTGGATCACATACGGCGGCCGGTCCGTCACTTCGTTGTGCAATGAACCTATGTATGCACCGAGCAGACCGACCATCACGAAGAGGAGGCCCTGCATCGTCGAGAGAATCGCGACCATGGATGCCCAGCCCGGAACGTCTCGACCACTGGACAATTCCAACCCGATCGCAATAGCCGCATAACTCCCGACCACAATCGACCAGACTGTGCCAAGCATCGCCACGATTAAAAGCGGTCGATTTGAGAATCCGACAATCCCATCTCGTGCTAACCGGAGGAGTTTACGAAAGGTGTACGTAGTGGTTCCGTGACTCCTCTCGTTCGCCGTATAGAACACACAGGACTGATCTAACCCAATCCAGGAGGTGGTACCTCGGAGAAAGGGACGCTTTCCCGCGGCATCCAAGGTGGCCTCATGCGCCTTACGACTCAATAGACGGAAGTCGGAAGTGCCCTCCGGGATGGCGAGACCACTGAGAAACCCGAATACCCAGTAGAACAGGTGACCCGAAATCCGCCGGCCTGGACTCTTCCCCGGCACGGCCTCAGGAATGGTGTTCACCACATCGAATCCGTCTCGCCACGACGCGATCATTGCTGGGAGTGCGGTGGCCGGATGTTGGCCATCCGAATCCATCATGATGACTGCATCTGCAGAAACGCTCGCTAACCCGGCCAAAAGAGCAGCTTGATGACCAAAGTTCCTACTTAACTGAACAACCACCAGCCGGGGTTCGGTCTGCCGAAGCGCAACCAACTGGTCGATCGTGCCATCAGACGAACCATCATCGACGACACAGACACAAGGCTGTACCTCACAAGACTCGAGCACATTAAAAACTTCGGGCACGAGACCCAGGACTGAGGACCCTTCGTTGTACGCCGGAAGGACAACACATACAGATTCTGTAGTCATTCCCGATCACCTCTCACTTGGTACGGGACGAAGTTTTAAGAAAGTGATACCCGTATAGTCATAACGATCCGAGCCCTCGTCCACCGAATCTGTTCCAACAATGATATTGTTGCCTTCAATCAGCATTTTTCGGACACGCGAGCCAAGTTCGTATTGTTCAATTGCAAGCACTCTTGAATAGGTCTCGTCAATCTGAACAAAAAAGAGCGATCTTGCTCTAAGCGAGCCAATTAGTATACACCGATTGGGTAGATAGTACTCTTCATAATTGAGGGGACACCTACTAATCACACTAGTAGCTACTGACGGAATGAACGCGAACAGTGGGTCACTCAGTTCTTCATTGTTTGTGTTATCAGCACTACCTGTCTTATCTATATATTGAAACTCGTAGTGACTTCCCAAAGATACAATGGGCCATCCATAATTATTTCCTTCTTCGATTAAGTTGATTTCGTCACCACCCCGTGGCCCATGCTCAACAGCAACAATCTTCTCACCATTATTGAGTATTGACTGCGGATTCCGATGGCCAGCGCTATAAATCAAATAATTGCTTCCGTTGCCAAGTATTGTGGACTCTGGAATCTTCAATATCTTTCCATATGGGCTATCTGGGATCTGAGCTAAGGCACGAATTTCTTCCCCACGGGCCTCGGGGACGCCAAGTGCTAACAGCAATGTCTCTGAGTCTGGCATGGATACAAATCCACCCCCCAAACCTTCCATGAGAATGAATTCAAACTGTGGTAAACACGGAAACTCAAGCAAAACGATCTTCAGAGAGATATTGACAAGGGATGCGTAGGCACATTCAGTCTCGCTGTTTACTAAACCTACCAGGGCAATCAAGTTTCTTTGGTAGAAGAACATGTTTCTTATCCCACCATTTTTTTCAACTCCATGCTGAAATTCATTTTCACCAATCCCCGTATCGGCAATTATGGAATAGTCATCTTGCGAGTAAACTGACAGTAATCCATTGTCAAAATCAAGATACGCTAAGCGATCAATCTTATCCAATTCAATGTAGTCATGTCGATAGATATCAAAGTTGTTAAGTCTTGTATCGTTACTGTATTCGATATCATCAATATTATATTGTATGAATGGACTAATTAAGGATTCACTGTTTGAGTCCATTGAGTAATCGTCTATTATATTCTTTGACTTATCTATTATGTTACTCCGGATGTCACTAATGTACTTCACGGATGCTTGAATCGGGTAAAATGGAAACAGTAGATACCTACCGACAGCCGCGCCGTATGAAAACGCTACAAGGACCACAAGCGTGAAAAGACTTCTGCGCAAGATCTTGTCTCTACTCATGTGTGTGGTCATCACAGTACCTTGTTTAAATCATAATTTTCTGAAACAATTGTAACCATATTTGCATTTGCCACCAAAATAGAGTGCTGAGTAGGTTACTTAAACCTCCTAGTGTATGCCTGAGCCCGGCTCCTGTGCTGCGAGGGATACAAGCCGGCCTGGTGCTTTGACCGAACTTCCCGGCCAGTAGGTCGGACCTCAGTCGAGGAGCTTCTTCTTCGTTGCCCGGAACTCTTCGTCGTCAAGAAGTATCGCCCAGCCTGCAGGCGACCGCCCGCTCAGGCATCCTCTGTGCACTCCCCCGGTAACTATTCTGGGGCGATTGCTAGGGCGTGCGGCCAAAGGCCCGTTCGGGGTTTAGTAGGCCGCTCTGGGGGGCGTACCCCAGAAACCAAAGTTCCCGGCCCTTTCGGCCAAAGAACCGCCGGCACAGGGACATCACCGAGACATGGGAACCATCCAGAACACCGCAGCGATCTACGTCAGGCGCTCCGCCTAACCAGAAGGGACGACGGCCTAGCCGAAGATCACTCCGGCGGCTACCGGATCGAACCCCTCCGGCCAAATGGTGTATCCGTTGGCTTTCACCCTTTCAAGATTCGCTCCTTCGAGATTCGCCCCTCTGAGGTCCGCCCTTCTGAGGTACGCACCGGTGAGGTCCGCCAATTGGAAGGTCACCTCGGTGAGGTTCGCCTCCACGAGGTTCGCCCCCACAAGCACTGCCTCTGTCAGGGTTGCTAACCAAAGGTCCGCATCGCTCAGATCGATGTTTCGGAGATTGCGGTCTGCCAGGTCCACATTCAAGAAAACTCGGTTGGAACAATCAAGCGACCTGTCGACTTCTTCAAAACAAACACTCAGGGGATCTCCAGTTCCACATGAAGCGGCAACGGCAAGAACGAGTATCACCAGAAACCGTTTCATGGCCCCACGCTACGGGCTAACCAGCAGGTCACGTAGTCCAACGTAGTAGCCGGTAAAACGAAGGCGAGAGACTCAGTCAGAACTCCGGGATCGCCAATCTTTCAGGACATCTGTCAAAGTGGATTCAAGGTCGATCAGTGGAGTCCAGTCTGTGTGGTTCCGGATAAGTGTTGGGTCGCCCCGGAGTTCTGGGAGGTCCGCGGGTCGGAATAATTCCTTCTTGGGCTCCATCCTCACCGAATCGCCAGACAGGGCAATGAGTCGGTCGGCGACATGCCTGATAGAAACGCTTTGGCCTGAACAAACGTTGTATGCGAGGCCAGGACGTCCACGCTCGGCAAGTAGGCGGTAGGCACGAACGACATCACGTACGTCTGTGAAATCGCGACGAACCGACATGTCTCCCACGGGAATCGTGGTGGCTCCGGCCACTTCACTGGCAACGATTCGCGAAGCGAGAGCAGCACAAACAGCCCGATCACTCTGGCCAGGCCCGAAGTGGTTGAATGACCTCGCCCGTATGACCTCTTGGCCAAACCCCAGATGTGCTTGTAGCGCAACTAAGTCGGCAACGGCCTTGCTCGCCCCGTAAGGCGAGACTGGTCGGAGAGGAGCGGACTCGCCGAGCGGAAGATCGTCTGGAAGGGCGAACCCGTAGATATCCGCACTAGTAACCGTGACAACTCGTTCGACGCCGGCCATCCGAGCCGCCGCCAGCAGGTTGTAGGTGCCCTCGCCATTTGTCCGAAACGACTCAAGTGGGTTACACCAGGACACTTCTACATCGGCCTGACCTGCCAGGTGGAAGACAGTGTCAGGTTGATGATCGCCGACGAACGCTGTTAGCGCACTGAGATCACAAACGTCGGGACCACCACTTGATCGACTAGTGACAATCACCTCGTCACCCTCTGCGGCAAGGTGATCAACGAGATGTACGCCCACGAATCCCGTCGAACCGGTGACCAAAGCCTTCATTTGGAGCCCTTCCCTCCACCACCTGACAACTAGGGAACCTAGACCAAATTCACGAAATCTTGGATCGAGGAATCAGCGTTGGTTCGCGATAGCCGCTACGTTGCGAAAGCCATCCGAGTTGGCCCGGCCCTTGGCGGCAGAGTTGACCGGGTTGATTCACAAGAGGTGTCCACTCCCAAGAAACTGTCGAACGAAAAGGAGAGGTGCTTGACCTACCTCGGTACAAGGGTCTTGTTGGTCGGCTTTGGGGTTCTAGCCCGAGAAATCCTCAGGTCCCTCGAACAATCAGAGATTGCCGTCGTTGGTGTCATCGACGATGGCACTCCCATTGTTCCTGACCATCTTGAGTTCCTCGGGCCGATCTCCGCACTACCTGACGTGCTCGAACAGGGTTCGTGTGACGCGGTCATAGTCGCTGCCTCGCTCGTCCCGTCGAAGACAATCGCTTGGCTCACTGAACAAGCTCATCGCTTTCATGTACCAATCACGATTGCACCAGAACGTGTAGAGGTGTCGTCACTAGGTTCTGTCCACGAGATCACCCGAGAACCAAGGATCGACGACATGTTCGCCCGGTCGTCACTAAAGGTCGACTACGAACAAATCGACCGAGAAGTGACTGGCAGGAGGATTCTCGTTACAGGAGCAGGAGGCTCGATCGGCTCAGAGGTAGTGCGCCAACTCCACGAGTCCGGCGCCAAGCAAATCGGTTTACTTGATCGCGACGACTGCCTAATGCACGATCTGGTAGTCCGACTATCAGGAAGGATGCATGACACTCGATTACCACTCCTACACGCAGACATTCAATACGCCGGACAGCTCCATCGCGCATTCCTTCAATTCAAGCCTGACACCGTTATCCACGCTGCCGCCCTCAAGCATGTAACCACCCTGGAGGCGAATCCAATCAACGCATTGACTATCAATGTCGGTGGCACCGCCAACGTTCTAAAGGCATGCGAGAATTTTGCGGTCGACCGCCTGGTCAACGTCTCGACCGACAAGGCTGCGACTCGGATCAGTTGTCTTGGGATGTCAAAATACATCGGCGAACGGATGGTGGAAGGTGTTGGCCTGCCGGACTATCGAAGCGTCCGATTCAGCAACGTGTTCGGATCACGAGCAAGTGTCCTACATGCGTTTCGACTTCAGGCCCGCCACCACGGTCAAGTCATCGTGCGAGGAGATGGGCCAAGCCGCTTTTTCATGACCGTTGGAGAAGCAGCGTCTCTTATTCTTTCGACACTTGGCCAAACTGGAGGCTGTGGAACATACGTAATGGATATGGGTAATCCTGTCGCCATACACAACCTTGCAGTGGCAGTCATTGAAGAACTCGGGGGCTTGGCCTCGATCCACCACGAAGCACTGGGAGATGGCGAGTTCGAATCCGAACGACTTTTCGCTACAACGGAGATTCCCGAGGCCACCAGCATTGAAGGAGTCTTCAAGGTAAATACCGAGCCGCTTGACCGACAAGTTGTCGAATCGATGATGCAATCTCTTGGAGACGTTTACGGCCTGGACGACGAGACCGTCCGCCAGCACCTTCGAGAAATTGCAAGTATCTAGTAAGACACAGTTCGCGTAGTTGACCATAGGTATGGTCTCAGGTCATGACCGCCTTGCCACATGCGCTTCACACGGCGTATCGAGGGGTCCGCTTTCTTTCCAGAGTTGCCATTCGGGATCTCTCCAACATGCTTGCTCACGGGCCTGACACTCCGCGGATGCATGAACGAATCTGGGTCGATCCTCGACAGATGCTTGGGCCGCTGACCTGCGGAAACGCCCGGAAACCGCCTCTGGCCTGCCATTCTGACTGATCACTGGTTCGCGCTAGTACGCGTTGTTTCGCTATGTCTCGCGGCCTGTACGCGGCCTGTAAGAACCGGTTCGGCCAAACCAGTTGAGTCATCTTTGAGGGCAAGACCGTGTTGTTCAGACCGACAGTTCGCAGGAGCCAACCATGTCTGCCTCCAGGTGGTGACCCCCGAGATCGAGGAGGAACTGAGGGTGTATCAACGGTTGGCCCACGCCACTCCGCTCAGATGATCGGCCACTCTGGTCGATCGGAATCGAGACTTCCACCTCGTCAAGAACTCAGGCTGCTACCGTCCGTCGTGGCTGAAGGACCTGACCATGGACACCGTTGAAGATCTCCTGCGTACGTTTCAGGATTTTGCTTACGACGTTCGGCCTGGAGTTTCGGCACTCCCACTCATGATCACTGCCGGGCTCGTCGGGCTCCTGATTCGGACGGCGCTCAGTTCGGTCGGTCAACGGTGGGTAGCGACCTACCACCACACGATGACCTACATATTGCTCCCGGTTACGGCATTCGTGATTACACGTGTCATCGCTGGAAACATATCGCTCTCCCTCGGCATGATCGGCGCCCTTTCGATCGTCCGTTTTCGAAATCCGGTACGTAGCCCTTTCGAACTGGTGTCATTCTTCGCTTTGGTGACGATTGGAGTGGCTATCTCGGCCGAGCCGTCACTTGGGATCACCCTCGGCGTATTCATCGTCCTGGTGGTCTACGGCGTCGCCCTCTACGAGAAACTTGCCAGTAAGAACCATCGCAGGCCCTTCTCCATCTCGTTCGCCGAGGGCGAACCAGTCCACACACTTCTTATCCAGTCGAGTGGGCGAATTGGGTCTCTTGATGAGGCTGCAGATCTCACTCAGTTGCTCGAAGACAGATCAAGTAACGAATGCTCGTACGTACTGAACTTCCGGACGCGAACCGAGTTGGAAGAGATGGCGAACTCACCCGAAGTTTCAGGACCGACAGTGCTATCAGTTGAGATGCGTCTCGGCCAATCACCATCCTGACGTGAGAATACGGGCAACGGGATTAGTCCTTGTTCTTTTGCTAGGACTGCAGTATTTCAGTGCTCCTGCACCCAACAGCGGTGGTACAACCTCCGAATTTCTGGATGAGACGTCCGAAATGGACGATGCCCAGTTTCCGGAAGGAATTCCACCCTTCTGCTCGGATCAGGAAACGCCATCCGAAAGGGACGCACACGCGGCCCCCATCCACCTCGAGATCAATCTCGACAACCACCGCTCCTGGGTGACTAACGCTTTCGAAGCGTGGTTGGAGTCTGGCGTGGGTGAGGCTGGGGCCATCACTGACCAGTTCAAGGACAACTATGGGGCGTCTATAGCGTGGACCTACCGTGATGGACGCCGGTGTACCGATCGAGCGCAGATCCGCCTCCACGGCGACTGGGGTGACCACCTGAGACCTGGTCCGAAGGGTTTCGAAACCAGCCTCGATGTGCGTCTCCAGTCTGGCCACATCGCCGGAATCGTCCATTTCAAGCTCTTTGTTCCTGAGACTCGGCATGGCGACAACGAAGTTTTTGCCACAGCGCTCGCCTCCGAGGTCGGGCTTCTCTCCCCCCGGACCTTCTTTGTTGAAGCAGATGTAAATGGAATGGGAACTCGCTACCTACTCCAAGAGAAGTTCAGGAACGAGTTCCTAGAACAGAATCAGATTCTTGAATCCCCGATCTTCCAGGGTGACGAACGTTTCGGCCTTGGCTGGACGAAGCACAAGGACTCAGAAGACGTCCAAGCCAACGACTCCCTATTCTGGATGTATCGGCTCAGCAACCCCCACTTTGCGGAACTCGGGCCCATAGCAAGGGCCATCACCGAAGAAGGCCTTTCAAGGCTCAATCAGGCATCCGCCCAGGCCACTGGTGGAATTCAGGCCACACGTCAAGTTGCCGCCACTGCTGGTACTGCCCGAATCTCGGGAATCCTCGGCGAGATAGACCTGCCCATTCTCGGAGATTCGACGGGCAATACCGCCAATGAGGTCATGAAGTACACCGCTCTACTCCTCGCCATTGGAGACGACGGTACTGGCTTCTTTCACGGGTTGGCACGGCACAACCAGCGATTTGTCTATGACCCTTGGCTGGGAACAGTCCGTCCGATCTACTACGACGGCAATATCTCTCTGCTCGATAACAATCCGGACTCTCTCGATCAGATACGAATCCGGGTCAAGAACCTGATCGGCTACAACGAACCCGTCACCTTGTTCGCGCCAGCTATTGCCAAAGCCGCCGACGCGCTACGACAGGACCTTGCGGCCATCGACCTCCAGTCGTTTTCAACGCGTCTCTCCGGGAAGGGAGTAGAGATTGACGATCGGGATCTGCAAGAACTGATCGAAGCCGGCGGAGTGATCGATCGCCGCCTGAAGAAGATTGCTTCATCCGCCAGCCAAGCCATATCAGATCATCTTGTCGCCGAATTATTTTCAGGGCTCCATGACCAGAGCATTAGCCTCGTCTTCGGTTCGCATCCTGCAGGCCGGTTCACCGCGTGTGTGCTCGGAACCGGCGAATGCCGGCCACTATCGCTTTCACCTGCCGAGCAGGTATCGCTCCTACGAGGCCGGCTGAGTGTCGACGAGGTTGACTACCTCTTCATCGGAAACTCCTATTCCTCCTACCAAGACGGGCGTCTTCAGCCTGACTGGCTGGCCAAAGGCTGGCGGCACCAAGCTCTGGTCGGCCCGACGACACTCAGTACCAATCAGGCCTTCGACATCCGGATCGACCCAACCAGGCGAATCCTCGAACTTGTCGCCAGCCGGCCAGAGGCTCGAGCGGTCATCTGGAACGGAACACTGGACGGCTGGACGGTTGTCTTTGAGGGTGCCGACCTCTCGAATCAGACCGATCGAACTGACACCGAGCGCTATGACCACCGAGGTATTACCGGATGCCTTACCTTTCGCGATATCCAGTTGTTGGATGTCTCTGCAGTGTCTCGAAGAGGAGACTGTGAAGACGGCATCCACTTTCTCAGGGCCACAGGCAATTTGGCACTAATCGATGTGTCCGACGCGACATCGGACGCAGTGGATATGGACTTCTCAGAACTCTCTGTCACTGACCTGGTAGTCACTAGAGCAGGCAACGATTGCCTGGATGTTTCGGCTGGTACCTATACGGTTTCCACTGCTCGGCTGCGAGCGTGCGCCGACAAGGGCATCTCAGTAGGCGAAGCGGCCCGCAGTGAATTCGGGGTGTTGCTCGTAGCAGACGCTGCAGTTGGCATCGCCTCCAAAGACTCAGCATTTTCGAGGGTGCGGCAAGCCGTATTCGAAGACGTCGATGTCTGTGGCACCGTCTATCGCAAGAAGCAAGCTTTCGATGGGGGAAACCTCGTTCTCGAGCAGAGCACTTGTGGCTCCGGCGACTACCGGGAACAGGAAGGATCAATGCTAAGGGTCGGAAATTCATGACTTTCCGAACTGAGGAGAAACTCAAGATCCACCCAAGCCGGCTTCCAGAGTTTCTTGAATGGCTCGCAGAGAGCGAGGCGGTCATAGTTCACCCACCACGTCGGGTCGTCTCCGTCTATCTCGACAACGATCGACTAGGCATGTTTCACGACTCGATGGAAGGTGTGCTTCCGCGAAAAAAAATCAGGTTTAGGCGATACGAACCACGTGACAAGCCGCCAACAAGTTGGCGCCTTGAGTCGAAGGTCTCCTCCGTGGAGGGACGTTTCAAGACCTCGTCACCAAGTGATGTGAACCCCCACCTTCTCCAAGGCGGCCTCCCGGACGACCAGTATGGCCTCTGTCGACCGTGTGTAGAGGTCTCCTACCTGCGGAGCTATTTCGCACTTGCCGGTGTACGCATAACCGTCGACCGGGATATTGGCTACCGCAACTTCTCGTTGTCTCGCCGATCGACACTGTCGACAACCGATCCCGACGCAGTTGTCGAGCTGAAGGCTGCCCACACTCTGCCGACAGATCTGCTCGAAAGCCTCTTCCCGTGGGACCGAACAAGATTCTCCAAGTACTGCCGCGCCGTCGAGGCAACTCTCTTTCATGGCAATTTGAGAACTGCCTAGCCTCTTGTTGCCCATGTTGACCAGCCCTTATTCTTCACCCCGATGAAGTCCCTGAAACCCCCCCGCACCACCATTGCCCTTCTTGTCGTTATCGGCCTGGCCGCCTGTCTCGGGTTCGTCTCTGGTGCGTTCTTCCACCGCAACCAACCGTTCCCCTATCGGTATCTCGCTGCACTTGTTCCCGATCAACAAGGCCTGCGTCCCGAATACGACCACAGAGCCACTCTTCGCTGCATCGACAAGATCTCGGATAGTTCTACTAAGCCAGTCGCCCGCGTATTGGTTGTTGGACACGCCTACGGCGCTCCAGGAGGTAATAACCGCGGGGTAGACAACAGCCTTGTCGAATTCCTCGCTTCAAGCGGTGACCACTGGGATCTCATGGCCCTGACTGGCGATATTGTGAGTAACGCCAGCCGCCATAACCTGACGCTGGCTCACAACCAACTGTCTCCCTACGCCGACCAACTAGCCATTGCCCCAGGCAATCACGACGTCGGAACGACGAGCGACAACGCACGGCGAGACGTTTTCAGGGATGTGTTTGGCGTTACCTATTCAGCCATTGAACTCGCTGACGACCTACTCATATTCATCGATCTGAACGTCGGATGGAGTCTCGATTTGACACAGCGACATTGGCTCGAAGATCTCCTTGTCGATGGTGACAAGTATTCGCGCATCATCGTGTTCAGCCACCAACTCGCGTGGGCTAACTACGTGGGTGCCGACGTTTTGCCCAACGGCTACAGCTATCCCCCTACTGATGTACCTGACTTCGCGGAACTTCTCGACCTATTTAACGCGATCTCGAGTCCTGTGATGTTTGTCGCAGGCGATATCGGCTCGGGGAAAAACCCTGGTCTCTACTGCGGGGCGAAGGACGGCGTTCACTACCTCGCCAACGGGCTGGGTGGAGAATCCGACAGGCTGATCGAGTTGACCCTCCGCGAACACGGTGGCCTTACCGTCCACCCGATCGAACTCGGATCCTGAG
>Ga0187827_10003038_pt1 | contig 22162 bp, 17 predicted proteins | sample ETNtaG_39_FD_167969 | JGI IMG/M metagenome (GOLD analysis project Ga0187827, IMG submission 167969) | Marine microbial and viral communities from oxygen minimum zone, Eastern Pacific Ocean - ETNP2014_SV_150_PacBio MetaG (Illumina Assembly) | ecosystem: Environmental > Aquatic > Marine > Hypoxic... | reverse complement strand
CGGATCCTTATTATTTTGATTATCAGTTTCCGGAAAATAAAAAGTTTATTTCTCTTTTTAAAGATAGATTCCATGCACTACCCAATAAATATGCTCAAATGGCATTTCAGCAGTGTATGTATTTTTGTTTCAACAAAGGCGACTATAAATTCAAAAAATATTATACTAAAGGGGGTTTTGTTAATCATCATTTTCCTATTGTAAAATACAAGGATTATACCATTGTAAAAGTAGATTAACAACTCTTTATAAAAGCCATTGTCTTTTTATAGTTTATTTTATAATTTTATACAAAGTAAGTTAAGGGGATGCAATTCATTTTTCGAAATATAATTATTTATTGTGCTTTATTTTTTTAGCAAGAATGTATTTTCTCAGTGTACTGTTTTGGATTGAAACCGCCAATGTAAAGAATATTAATTGTCCTAATAGCGGTGCGAAGGGAATGCAAGTTTAATGCAAGGAATTTATACTAATTATTCGTGGACCAACATCTCCAATGATCAAACTTATGGAAATGGGCCTTTTATTACTTCAGTTTCTAATTTGGATGCAGGTATATATGTGGTAATGGGAAGTTCTCCTTATGGCGGTTGTAATACCACAACTATGACTGATACTTTTCGACTTTTGGAGCCAAATCTTCTCATCTGTACTTTTTCATTACTTTTATACAATTCAGAATTTAAAAATAGTTCAAAATAATTTAAAAAGATTTATATCTTTGTAAACTACTGAACATCAATGAAAAACAAGTATATTGTTCATTCCCGAATTTCTGAGAAGAAATTTAGCCAAATTTTTAAGGAATACATAAACATAAGTTCTATCTGCATTTAAAGGAATATGAGTGCCATTATAATTATAGACATAAAAATTTATATATTTAGCACCTTAAGATTAATAAAAGATAAGCCACTTAAATTATCTTGAACCTTAAAAAATAATGAAAAAAAATCTACTTTTTATTCTTTTATTTCTCCCTTTCTGTATTTCAGCACAAAATGGTTGGAATATGAATTTACTCGGTTCATTTGATTATGATGCTAATCATAATACTAAATGTAATGATATTTGGGGCTGGGAGGATGGTAGTGGAAATGAGTATGCCTTAGTAGGGCTCGAAAATGGATTCTCTTGTGTAGATGTAACAAACCCATCTTCTCCAGTTGAAGAGTTTTTTATATCCGATATAAATTCCATTTGGAGAGATATCAAGACTTGGGGTGATTATGCTTACATTACTACTGAAGCAAATGCAGGTCTATTGATAGTTGATTTAACTGATTTAACAGGAAATACATATTGGCATGTAACTCAATTTAACCATTCTTCAAATGGTACAAGCATTAGTTTTACTTCTTCACATAATATATACATTGATGAAAATGGGGTTGCTTATATTTTTGGACTCAGAAATAATGGATCTTATGTAGCTAATGGTGGAGTTGTTTTTTTAGATGTGAATTCTAATCCAACTGCTCCTTCTTATTTGGGTAAATGGAATGGTCAGTACATACATGATGGTATGGCAAGGGGAGATACCATGTATGCGGGTTGCATATATGCAGGAGAACTTTTTGTGGTTGATGTGAGTAATAAAAGTAATCCCCAAACATTAGGTAGTACATCTACACCAAATGCGTTTACGCATAACGCTTGGGTCTCTGATAATGGAGATTTTGTATTTACTACTGATGAACAATCAGATGCTTATTTGGCAGCATATGATATCTCGAATATAAATAATATACATGAAGTAGATAGAATACAATCTAATCCTGGTTCTAACTCTATTCCTCATAATACACATGTAGATGGAAATTTTTTGATAACTTCTTATTACAGAGATGGAACTACTGTGCACGATATTACTTATCCTAATCATATGATACAGGTGGCTTATTATGATTCTTATGTAGGAAGTGGTAATGGTTTTAATGGTTGCTGGGGAACTTATCCTTTTCTTACTTCTGGTAATATTATTTCTTCTGATAGAGATAGTTATAATGGAAAAGGCATACTAAATATTTATGGTAGAGCGTTTCAGCAAGCTTGTTATTTGAGCGGAAATGTAATTAACGGCACTAACGGAAATAATATTAGCTCTGCTGATGTTACAATTTTAAGCACCACAACATCTGCACAAACTAATATTGTAGGAGATTATCAAACGGCAGTTGTCGATTCAGGAACTTATCTTGTAGTTTTTGCTAAAAATGGATATGTTTCTGACACTCTACAAGTATCTTTAACAAATGGAGTGATGACTATCTTAGACGCTACACTTTATCCGCCTTGCTTTATGAATATTACTATTAGTACCACTGATGCGTCTTGCTTTGGAGGAAATAATGGAACTGCAATTGTTCAAGTAAGTGGCGGACAACCTCCTTATGCAATCGATTGGGGTGGAGTGAATCCTAATGCGCTTTCATCTGGAAATTATCCTATTACTATTTTTAATAATTCTTGTTCTATAAATGATACAATTATTATAAATGAACCTACAGCAATTAACATTAACCTTTCTGCTACCAATATTCTTTGCTATGGTGATTGTAATGGCACAATTTCTACTAATATAAATGGAGGGAATCAGCCCTATAATATAAATTGGTATAATAATGGAATTTTAATTTCTAATGCTATGAATTTGTATAATTTATGTGGAGGAAATTATGATTTAATTCTTACTGATAATAATGGTTGCACAGAAAGTGGAATTGCAAACATCTCTGAGCCAACTGCTTTATCGTTAAGCATTTGGGCTGATACTATTTTATGTTATGGAGGCACAACTATTGCAACTGCTTATCCATTAGGAGGAACAACTCCTTACTCTTACAATTGGAGTAATTCCGCAACTACACAATCTACCTCACTAGTGGTTGCTTCTAGTTTTGTTATAATTTCTGATAGCAATGGATGTAATATTTCTGATAGCATTATGGTATATCAGAATGATTCTATACTTCTGTATAATAATATTTCTGCAATAAGTTGTAATGGTGCTAATGATGGCAGCATAGCAATTAGTATTTCTTCTGGTGGACAAACACCATTTCAGTATTCGATTGATAATGGGGTGACTTTCCAAAATACCAATCAATTTTCTTCTCTTTCATCTGGTACTTATTTTGTAGTAGTGATGGATGCCAACCTTTGTTTGGCAGATGTGATTATTACTTTAACAGAACCATTACCTTTAATTGCAACTAGCACAATTACGGATGTAAGTTGCTATGGAGATTGTGATGGAAATATTCAACTTTTTGTAAGTGGAGGAATGCCAAATTACAATCAGAATTGGAATGGGACTAATCCAAATGCACTTTGTGCTGGCACTTTTGTTTGCACTATTACTGATAGTAACTCTTGTTTTTTGTCGGTTAACAATACGATTATAGAACCATCCCAATTAATCGCACAAATAATACAAAATGCAAATGATTTGGATGCTATTGCTAATGGCGGAACTTTGCCTTACACATTTGTTTGGAATACGGCAGAAACAACCCCAACAATTACGCCAACTCAAAATGGTACTTATTGGCTTATTGTTAGTGATAATAATGGCTGCACATCCGATACAGTTTTTATTATTTTTGATAACTTCCCCACTAGTGTTCTGGAACTAAATGCCAATGAAAAAACCTTAAAAAGGATTACGGATATTTTAGGAAGAGAAACATCATTTAAAGAGAACAATACTCTTTTCTACCTTTATGATGATGGAACAGTAGAGAAAAGAATAGTTATTGAGTAAAGGTTTTTCATTCTTTTTACCCTTTGTTTACCCGATTATTAACCACACATATTTTAGCATAAACATTGCTTAATAACCAAATTAGCACACCATCAAATGTGTAAATTGCTACACTATCTTCTCATCCACCTACTCTTTTATAATTAAAACCTTTCTCCTCCAAGATCTCCATCACTTTATCTCTTTCATTTCCTTGTATAAGTATTTCTCCATTTTTCACGCTTCCTCCGACCCCACATTTTGTTTTCAGCATTTTTCCAAGCGATTTCAAATCTTCAGTTGTGCCTACAAACCCCTTTATGATAACTGCGATTTTCCCTGCTCTGTGCTTGTCAATACAAATATTTAAGTTTTGCTCAGAAGGATGAAGGGTTTCCATCTCCGCATGTTTGTATTCATACTCAAAATCAGGGTTTGTTGAGTACATTATTCCTTTTCTGTTTTTTCCTTTTTTAGCCATTTGGCGAAAATATATTAAGAGTTAGTGGGTGTATTTGTATTATTATTGGGCTATTAAGCGAATAAGGTTCTCCATCTAAATGAATTACTTTTTCATTAGTTGTAATACTCATTTTATCTGTATGAATAATGCGAATGTATTTGGAAAGATGCGCTTTTCCTTTTGTAATTTTAAGTAGTAAAGCTGGGATTTTCCATCTTGGAAGATCTTTTACAATTACAAAATCTATCAGCCCATCATCTGTTTTAGCATGCGGTGAAATCTGGAAGTTATTTCCGTACTGACTAGCGTTAGCAAAGGAAATGAGTATTGCATTCACTTGTTCGGTTTTTCCATCGTAATCTATAGTGTAATTCCTTGCTTTATATTTTAGCTCCTTATAGATGAGCTTTATATAATTAGAAAAACCTCTATTTGTTAAGTTAGCAAAAAGGTGAGCAATATGGGCATCAAATCCTATTCCTGCTACATTTACAAAAGGAATGCCGTTAGCTGTGCAACTATCAATACTTGTTATGCTACAATTATTTAATTGTTTTATGGATTGTTCAATATTCTTTCCCATTCCAATATGGTAGGCAAAACCATTGCCAGATCCGCACGGAATTACCCCTAGTGCTGTATCAGTGCCAATTACTGCTTTAGCGCATTCGTTTACTGTCCCATCACCTCCTACTGCCACTACAATATCTATTTTATCTTCTATTGCTTTCCGGCTGATTTCAGTCGCACTTCCACTTTCCTTTGTATATACAATAGTATAGTCAAAATTAGATAGGTTCTTGTCAATCAGATTTTCAATTCCTTTTTGCTTTCCTGTTCCTGATATAGGATTGATGATAAATCTAATTTTCATACAGTAGTTTGTTTTCAATCATTGCTTTGTTGTACTGCTGCTTTATAGCTTTCAGTTTTCTTACATCTTCTTCTTTTACTTCTAATTTTTTAGTTAAATCCCAATCTTTAAATAGCTGATATTCTTCTCCCTTATTGATTAGAAAACCATTTTCTGAAATAAAATAATACTTATTTTCTAAATAACTTAAAGCCCAACTTTCACTAGTAAGCATTGATTTTCCAAAGGCAAAAAATCCTTTGTTGTAATTCAATAAATCCAAGACAGTAGGCATAATATCAATTTGTTGCACAATGGTATTATTTTCTCCAACAAGACTTCCGTCCCCTTTGAATAGGATAAGTGGTATAGCGTATCTTCCAATCTTATTCTTGTATTTTTCTTGATAGCGTGTGCCACAAGTATGGTCGGCAGTAATTATAAAAATAGTATTTTTAAACCACTGCTGTTTTTTAGCTTTTTCAAAAAAAGTCTGTATAGCATAATCAGAATAAGCAACTACTTTATGTGCATCTTTTTCTTGCATAAACTTACTTTTATATTTTTCAGAAATCACAAAAGGAGGATGAAGTGTTACCGAAAAAAAAGTACTAAAAAAAGGTTGTTTTTCATTTTTCAAATAATCAGAATAGAAGGCAAAAAATTCCTTATCATATATGCCCCAAGCTCCATCATAGTCATCTAAATTATCGTATTCTTCTAAGCCAACATACTTCTGAAATCCTGCTTTTCTGCAAAAGCTATCAAAACCCATTGTACCTCTGAATCCACCATGAAAAAAGGATGTTCTGTAATCTTCTTTTGATAATAATGAAGCTAGACTTTCAAAATTATTTTGGGCATAACTAGATGTAATTAGAGGGTTCTCCATTAACATAGGAATAGAAGCAGTAATTGCAGGAAGCCCTTCAATCGATTTTATTCCAGAAGCAAAAGCATTCTCAAATACTAAACTATGCTCCATCAAACTGTCTAAAAATGGAGTATAGCCATTTCCATTATTGTAAGCGCCTACAAATTCTCTTGACAAACTCTCCATTATTAAAATAATTACGTTGTTTTCCTGAAAATTCCCCGTTTGATAGTGGTGAATAGGAGTATAAATCTTATATAGCTCTTCTTCTGAAAAATAGTTCTTATTCCTCAATTGTTGACTTCCAATAGAATGTAAAATAGAAAAAGGTGTATTCAGTATTAAACTACAATTATTAGAGTTACTCAACTCGCCTGCATTAATGGGTTTTATGGGTTTTAGCTGCAATCCTCCTCTGGCAGAAACAATAAATATTCCTCCTGCAAAAAGTAGAATAAGCAGCTGTTTACTTATGCTCTTAACCTTTAGTGAAAACCTATATTGAGGTATTTCTTTTATTTTAAGGAGTAAATAAATTTGAAGAATAGAAAATATGGTAATTGGCCAGTAATCTTTTAGGTATTGAGGGATGATATTTTTTGCGTCATCTCCTAATTGCATTAACTGAAAAAAGTCAATTGTACTCCTTTTCTGGGTAAATCGAAAATATTCAATGTCTATATTATTAAGCAGGATAAAAGGGATATTTACTCCATAAAAGAGAATATTTACAAGTCTTTGGTATCCTTTTTTGCATCTAAAATTAATAGAGAAAACAAGTAGAATCAGAACAGGAATATTAATGTAAACTAGAGCGGATAAATCAAAACGAACCCCTTCCAGGAATTCAAAAAATGAGGGATTAGAAAAACTATCAAGATTATTGAAAAAAAGATATATTCTGCTTGCAGAGTAGATGCTAAGCAGATAAATAATGCGTTTTAGATAAACTTTTAAATAAACAAATGAATTCATTTAGTGACAGCCACAATTTCCACTACCACAATTATCAGTCGGCTTTCTGAATCTTTTTATCAAATAATAGATTGCAATTCCTAATACTAAAACTATTCCTATTTCTTGCCATGTCATAATTGTCAATTTTTTTACAAAGTAAATAATTATTATGATAATTTTGTCTCAAATTCTTTAAGGAATGAAATATAACAGAAAAGGAATATCAGATAAGGAGTTATTAGTTTTATACAAGTCCCTGCTAAAACCAAGAATGGTAGAGCAAAAAATGTTGATTTTATTGCGTCAGGGTAAAATTACAAAATGGTTTTCAGGCATTGGGCAAGAGGCGATTTCAGTAGGTGTAGTTGCAGCACTGGACCAAGATGAATACATCTTACCTATGCACAGAAATTTAGGAGTATTTACTGGAAAAAATATTCCTTTGGAAAGGTTGTTTTCCCAATTTCAGGGAAAGGCGAATGGTTTTACAAAAGGGCGTGATCGTTCTTTTCATTTTGGAACTCAGGAACATCATATTATTGGGATGATTTCTCATTTAGGTCCTCAATTGGGGGTGGCGGATGGTATCGCTTTAGCAAACAAATTGAAAGGTAATAAAAAAACAACTGCTGTTTTTACAGGTGATGGTGGTGCTAGTGAAGGTGATTTTCATGAGGCGCTTAATGTTGCTGCTGTTTGGGATTTGCCAGTAATATTTGTGATTGAAAATAATGGGTATGGTTTGTCTACTCCAAGTTCTGAGCAGTTTAGGTGCAAGCAGTTTGCTGACAAAGGGATTGGTTACGGAATGGATGCATATACGATTGACGGAAATAATATACTAGAAGTATATACTGCTGTAAAAGATCTTAAAAAGCAAATGGCTGACAATCCTAAGCCTGTTATTTTGGAATGTATGAGTTTCAGAATGAGAGGGCATGAGGAGGCTTCAGGAACAAAATACATACCCAAAGAGTTGATGGAAATGTGGGCTAAGGAAGATCCTGTTGATAATTATGAGGCTTTCTTATTGAAAGAAAAATTAATTTCTCAAGAAGAAATAGATGCTTTAAAGAAAGAAATAAAAGCAGAAATAAATACGGCATGGGCTACTGCTGATGGTGAGCCAAGAATTGCTTCAACTCCTGAAAAAGAATTGACCGATATTTATGCTCCTTATACTGCTGAAATTATTCAGCCGTCTGCAACTAAAACAGATAAAAGATTAATTGATGCTATTTCGGATGGCTTTAAACAATCCATGCAGAAACATGATAATTTGATTATTATGGGGCAAGATATTGCTGATTATGGTGGTGTTTTCAAAATCACGGATGGTTTTATGAATGAATTTGGTAAAGATAGAGTGCGTAACACACCTATTTGCGAATCGGCTATTGTGAGTGCTGCTTTAGGATTGTCTATTAACGGATACAAATCGGTAATGGAAATGCAATTTGCTGATTTTGTTACTTCAGGTTTTAATCCGATTATTAATAATTTAGCAAAAACACATTACCGTTGGGGTAATAAAGTGGATGTAGTTGTACGAATGCCAACAGGTGCAGGAGTAGGTGCTGGGCCTTTTCATTCTCAATCCAATGAAGCATGGTTTACCCATACACCAGGGTTAAAAGTAGTTTACCCTGCTTTTCCTGAAGACGCCAAAGGATTGTTGAATGCAGCCATAAATGACCCGAATCCTGTAATGTATTTTGAGCATAAGGCCCTTTACAGAAGTTTAAGCGGTCAAGTTTCGGATGACTATTTTACAACAGAAATTGGAAAGGCAAATTGCATAAAAACAGGATGTGATGTAAGTATAATAACTTATGGTATGGGAGTACATTGGGCTTTGGAAGTGCTTTCTAATAATCCTGATATTTCGGCTGATCTAATTGATTTAAGAACCTTAGTTCCTTTGGATAGAGAAATGGTTTTAGTTTCTATAAAGAAAACAGGAAGAGCAATTGTGTTGCATGAAGACTGTATGATTGGTGGTTTTGGTGCTGATATTTCTGCAATGATTGCTGATGAATGTTTTGAGTATTTGGATGCTCCTGTAAAGCGTTCAGCATCAATAGATACGCCAGTACCTTTTGCACACGAATTAGAAGATGAATTCTTGGCAAAAGCACGCTTTGAACAGCAATTAATAGACTTACTCGCTTATTAGTTAAGTAATTCTTTGAGTTTATTAATCTCTTCTTTATTATTCGGAAGCTCAATCGCATTTCGAATGATTCCTTTTTCATTTTCTATTAAATGCCAGTTGAGGGCTATCTTCTGTTTCTTCTCTGATGGAAGTGAAATCGTTATAACATCCAGTCGTGTATTGAGCCAATCTTTGGTGTAGATTAATGACTTATCCCTTTCTAAATCATTCATATTTTCCCACGATTTATTAAAATCAGAAAAAGGACCAATTATCGAATGTAAGAAACTTTTTGTGTACTGCTTTTCCGATAAAACCATTCTCTCTCTTGACCTTATTTGCAATATAATTACACCAGATGTATTTTGCGAAATCCACTCTTTAAATGTTCGGATAAATTGAATGCTCAAATCTGTTCCTAAATTATCCTTTAATCCTGCATCCATTACCTCTAACATGGGTTTAGATGGTAAATAAACAACCGGAGAAATATAAGGGAAAGTAGCATTCATCCTCAGGGCGGAAGTGATTTTTAGATTTTGGGCATCTTGCTGAGCAAAAAGTCGAGAAAACTCTATTCCATCAAAATAAGAATTATCGGTTATCTGCGTCATATAGGCAATTTTCTGTGAGGAAACAATAAGCAGATGCCCGTTATTTGTAATTGTTGGTGAGATAAAAACCATAGGAATTTCGGCATTTTTTTCTGGAAGGTAATAGTCATTCAAACTTTTATTAAGAATGGAATCCGTATTCTGATGCAGAATGTGTTCAAAAGTAAACCCTCTATCCTTAGTATGGATATATTTTCCGTCATTAAATTTCTGCAAACGCATAAGTATATCATTGACCGTTATGGTAAATGATATTGGGTTTAGCATGTCTTTTGATATATTCTGATAATGTTTTTCGCTTATTGAGTCGCCTCTCAGGTAAAGTTCTCTAAAATAACAGGCGCCAATCATTCCGCCAGAAGACCCTGTAATGAGTTGAGTTTTTTTGAAAAGATCTCCATTAGTTGCATTATTAATGTAGTTTAAGGTATGGAAAGTTAAATAGGAAGCCCGCATACCACCACCACTACAATTGATAAATATCATTTTTGGTTTTTTCTCACTTATAGTTTTATTTTTTTCTTTCCAATTTTTAAGTATTTCTATACTTTGTTTTTTATCTTCTTTTATCTTCTTTGTTGAACTAATTTCTTTCAATTTTGTGGTATTAAAAATTACTCTTGTTGTGTCATAATTTATTCCGTAAACATGATTTCTACTATTTAATGGCTTGAATGTTGTCAGATAGTTTACGCCAACAATTAACAACAAGAAAACTGGAATAGACCAACCTCTAAACCAGGAATGAATAGCACTAATAATCATCAAAAACATGGAAAGTAAAAGCATAATACTTGATGCAGCAGGAATCATAAAATATCGGAAATCTCTAAAAATACCAATAAATAAAATAATGGAGAAAATTGCCAATAAATAAAATGCAGCATTATGATGATGTTGATTCAAAACCTTCATTAGTATTTCTGTATTATAATGAGAAGATTTTCGAGCAATCCTAACTTTAAATGGGCTATACAAATAACTTCTTACTTCTGACTCACCCGGAAGAGCGCCTCTTTCTACTTTTTTCCTAGAAAAAGATGGAGAGAAAAGTTTTATTTTAGGATGTGTTCCGTTTTCTTTTCCTATTGGTATCCCAAATAATTTAAAAAGACTTTTGTTGGTTTGGTTAAAATAAAAAATAGAAAAAAGAATAAAAACAGTATTCCCAATCAAAAAACCAAAATAATAACTTGCTGTTTCATTAATTGAAAAATGTGTCTGATTGGAATAAAATATAAAAAGTCTTATTCCAAAAACGATTAAAAATACCAGTGGGATAGTTGAATTATTGATGCAAAACTTAAAAAAAGCAGAAGAAAGTGTTGCGATAAAGCGAAAACGATAACCCATTATAATGTAGCTAGCAATATGAAAAGCCATGATAAAAATTCCTACCGAAAGCCCTAATAGTAAGAAAGAGAAGAAATTTACCTTATTCAAATATTCAGGAGATAAAAATAAATAAGGGATACCATATTTTACTCCACAATACTCGATTACAAAGCTAAATAATATAACCCAAAAAATACTAAATAGATAATTTCTTTTGATGTGATACAAAAGCAATTGAGTGGGAAAAAAATAAAATAATCTCTTCATAGAATTCTATCTTATACTGTCTTCAAATTTATACGAAAAAAAGATAAAAAGGCTACTTATCTGGTAAAGATCTTTATCTAAGGATAAAAATTACGATATTTGCAATCTTTATTAATACAAGTAGAATGAGAATAACAATAGTTGGTACTGGATATGTGGGCTTAGTAACAGGAGCTTGTTTTGCCGAAATGGGTAATAAAGTTATCTGTGTGGATAAGAATAAGGAAAAAATAGAGGAATTAAAAAATGGGATTGTTCCTATTTTTGAACCGGGCTTAAAAGCAATGGTAAACGAAAGCTATCAAAAGCGAGTGCTTAGTTTTACTACATCATTGGAAGAGGCAATAAATGAATCAGAGATTGTTTTTATTGCTGTCGGAACTCCACAGGATGAAGACGGAAGTGCAGACCTTAGCCATGTAATAAATGTGGCAAAGGAGATAGGAGAGAAGATGAACCACCCTCATATTGTGGTGGATAAATCTACTGTGCCAGTGGGTACTGCTAATAAAGTTAGGGAAACTATCCAAAGCGCATTAGATAACCGAAATGAAGATATTGAATTTGATGTGGTTTCCAATCCTGAATTTTTGAAGGAAGGAACAGCAATTAAAGATTTTATGCAACCCGATAGAGTAGTAATTGGCTCTGAGAATCAAAGCAGTACAAATACGCTCAAAGCACTTTATCGCCCTTTTACAATTAACAGAGAAAGGTTTATTCAAATGGATATTAAAAGCGCTGAAATGACCAAATATGCAGCCAATTCTTTTTTGGCTACCAAAATTAGTTTTATGAACGAAATGTCTAATATTTGTGAAAGGGTTGGGGCGGATGTAAATATGGTAAGAATAGGAATTGGAAGCGACAATCGTATTGGCTATAAATTTATTTATCCTGGATGTGGATATGGAGGAAGTTGTTTCCCGAAAGATATAAAAGCATTGAAAATAACAGCTGAGAATTATGGATATACAGCAAATATTCTACAAGCAGTTGAAAAAGTGAATGTGCATCAGAAAAGAGTATTGGTACAAAAAATAACAGATAAATTTGGTGATAATTTATCAGGAAAATGTTTTGCGATTTGGGGACTTAGTTTCAAGCCAGGGACGGATGATATGAGAGAGGCGGCTTCAGTAATTATTATCAATGAACTGATAGAGAAAGGAGCAACTATCAGAGCTTATGACCCAAAAGCAATGAAGGAAGCAGAAAATCATTATTTTAGAAACCAAAGCAATATATTGTATTGTAAAGATAAATATGAAGCCCTTGATGGGGCGGATGCAGTTGTTTTAATTACAGAATGGAAAGAATTTAGAAGTCCTGATTTCAGTAGGATAAGCGCCCTTTTAAATCAATGTATTATCTTTGATGGCAGAAATCAGTACGATAAAGATATGCTAAAAAAATATGGATATGAATATTATCAAATTGGAGTTAAATGAAGGGAGAGAAACATGACTTTTCTAAGATTAAGTTATTTTTATCAGATGTTGATGGTGTGCTTACTGATGCAGGAATGTATTATACAGAAAATGGTGATGAATTTAAGAAATTCTGTACTTATGACGGAATAGGCTTTCAGCTTTTGCAAAAAACAGGGATAAAAGTAGGTATTTTAACTACTGAAGATAGAGAGTTAAATAGAAGAAGAGCTAAGAAACTTGGATTAGATTTTGATTTTCATGGTTTGAAAGACAAACTTCAGTTAGTTAAAGATTTATGTGAAAAAGAAAATATTTCCTTAGATGAGGTTGCATATATTGGTGATGATATAAATTGTTTCAGTTTACTATCTAATGTTGGTATTGCTGCTTGTCCGAATAATGCAGTTTCAAAAGTTAAAGCTATTCCGAATATCATTCATCTAAAAAAGAAAGGCGGAGATGGTGTGGTTAGGGAACTGGCGGAAAAAATAATGATATCCAAGAATTAATCCTATAACAATATAGAATTAAGGGGGATGTAGCTGTTGTTATTTATGTAAAGAAATGCAAGAAAAATTGTTCGGTGTTGGTAATCTGGAGAATTTAAAAGTCAAAAAATGAATAAAACCGATAGAATTTATATTGCTGGACATAATGGAATGGTTGGCTCAGCCATCATAAGAGAACTAAAATCAGAGGGCTATGAAAATTTAATTACTAAAAATTCCAATGAGTTAGATCTAAGAAATCAAAATGCTGTGCATGATTTTTTTGAAAAAGAAAAGCCAGATTTTGTTTTTCTGGTAGCAGCAAAAGTAGGGGGAATTCTTGCTAATAATACTTTCCGTGCAGATTTTTTATATGACAATTTAATGATTGAAGCAAATATCATTCATGCTTCTTATTTGTTTAAAGTGAAGAAGTTATTGTTTTTAGGTAGCTCATGTATTTACCCAAAACTTGCAAAACAACCCATGAGTGAAGATGAACTTTTATCGGGTTTCTTAGAACCAACAAACGAACCATATGCCATTGCAAAAATTGCAGGAATAAAATTATGTGAAACTTTCCATGATCAATATGGATGTAACTTTATCTCTGCAATGCCAACTAATTTATATGGGCCAAATGACAATTACGACCTAAAAAACTCACACATTATTCCAGCATTGTTAAGGAAGTTTTATGAGGCAAAACAACATAATCTATCAGAAGTTGAGGTATGGGGAGATGGTTCGCCACTTAGAGAGTTTTTACATGTAAATGATTGTGCTTCTGCCTGTATTTTTTTAATGAATAATTACACTTATAAGCAATTTGTAAATGTAGGCTCTGGGGAAGAAAAAAGTATAAAGGAGGTAGCAGAAACCATAAAACAAAAGATTGGTTTTCAAGGTAGAATAGATTACAATACAACTTATCCTAACGGAACACCAAGAAAACTAATGGATGTTTCAAGAATTAATAAACTAGGATGGAAATATCAAATATCTTTTGAGGAGGGAATTAATCAGATGATTGCTATCTTAGAAGAAGAAGTTCAAAAATTTCAATAAAACTTGAGAATTCTAATCCTTGATAATCATGACTCTTTCACACATAATTTGTATCATTATGTAAAGCAGTTTGAAGACAATGTGCTTGTAGTAAAGAACGATAAAATCTCCTTAACAGAAGTTGAGCAATACGATAAAATTATTCTCTCCCCTGGACCAGGATTACCTGATGAACATAAGAACTTAAAAGAAATTATCAAGCAGTTTTCCTCTACAAAAAGTATTTTAGGGGTTTGTTTGGGTCATCAAGCAATTGCAGAATGTTTTGGGGCAGAACTAAAAAATTTGGAGGATGTGATGCATGGTGTTTCTACCGAGATTATTTTTTCAAAAGAGGAATCAATTTTTAAGAATATTCCTAATCAAATACAAGTAGGCCATTATCATTCCTGGGTGATTGACGAAAAAACTATACCTAACTGTTTTGAGGTTACTTCTAAAAATAAAGATGGAATGATAATGTCAATCAAACACAAGGAATACGATTTAAAAGGAGTGCAATTTCATCCAGAATCTATTTTGACTCAGCACGGACTAATGATGATAAAGAACTGGATTTTTTCATAGTAAATTTTAATAATTCATATCAATCCAGTCTTTCTTTTTTTTCAACTTTAAATCTTTAAGTACAGATGCTTTTACACGAATAGTTAGTGTGTAACTTTTGTGAAATCCTATAGGAATCCAATGAAAAAGTAATTCCCAACAATGTAAATCTCTATATACATCCACAGAAGAATAAGTAAGTTCTTTCTCCTTAAAATCGTAACCAGAACGGAAACCAATTTTCCATTTTGGTGTTATTTTGATATTTCCGGAAAAATTTAAAGATTGTGTAGGGGTAACCTCTGATGAGGCTTGATTATTTTTATTGTAAGCAATGTTGTAATTCATGTTCAAATTCCAAGGAATCTTATAAGAATCATCTTCCTTTTTCTCTTGCTCTTTTTCGCCCTCTGTTTTTTTATTAAAAGAACTTTCAGAGATATTCAATCCTAATGCTGCATTGGCATTTGTAAAACGGGCTAATCGCCCATTCTTTATTTCAAATTGATTCATTCTTTTGCCACTACTATTTATAATATAAGGGTCGTATCTGCTCGAAAAAGTAACATCCAATAGTCCTAAAAGTTTTGTGCGGGCATTCAAGTTTATCGTAGAGAGATTGAGTGAATCCGCAAAAATGTTATAAGAAGAAGAAATCCCCATGCTTTGTAAAAGTGTAATTTTTTTGAGTGTTTCAGTGGTGTCTTTTTTACTTCTAACTTTCATGTCAATCAAATTTCCCAAGCTAAAATTGATATTGCCACTTTTGCTACTGCCTGGGCTACCATAAATTCCATTTTGCATTACGGAATAGGTTTGCGTATTTCCTAATGTATCAGACTGAACTGTTTTGTAATAGCCAAAATCTTCTTTGCTAAAATCAGGACGATAAGAGAGACTTATATTTGGCGTTAGAACATGACGAAATGCCGCAATTTTTCCTTTTTTGAACTGAGAAATTCCATACAATTTTGTATTCAATGATGACGACATACTATAATCGTGTGCTCTTGTAAATTTGCGCAAGGTATCGTTTACAATAGATCTTCCATCCCAACTTTTTTCGATTTGGGTTAAATACCATCTTTCTGTTAGATTAAATCTGGAAGAAAAAGTAAAATACTTCAATAGTTTTACGGATGTACTAATTGGAATGGAGTGCTTCATTCCATTTCTATATTTTGATAAAGCATCTGATTTGAAAAGGAGAGAATCCGTAATTGAAATTTCATTTTTCGTATTCATACTATAACTCACTCCAATTTTGTCGTACCAATTTGTTTTTCCAACTTTCTTACGTTTAAATGGGAAAATACGGTTCATACTAAAAGTAACTGCTGGCAGTGTGAGGTTTACTATTTTAGTATTTGTGTTCTGATTATGATTTAGAGTTGTCGATAAATTAAAAGGTGTTCCCTCCCATTTTTTATTTAAACTAATACTTGAAGTAAATGTATTACTCAAATAATCGTTTGCATTGTAGGAATTGTTTTTATGGTAAGTGCTGCTTCCAGCATTCACATTTGCAGAAAACAGTAGAGAAGGATTGGCTTTTTGGTCTTGTTTATGTGTCCATTTGATAAAGAAATCTTTTTTCAAACTGTAATTAGGAAGATCCTTTTCGCTATTTATCATTCTTCCATAGCTCAAATTTAGATTACCGTTATATTTATATCGTTTTTTGTATCGCAAAAGTGAGCGTGCTGCCCAGCTTCCTTTTGTGTAAATATCTCCTTTTATCGACAAGTCCATTTGTTTATTTAATACATGATAATAGCCTCCATCTTTTAGAAAGAAACCCAGATTTACCGATTCTCCATAAGAAGGAATAAGTATTCCAGAACTCTCTTTGGAAGTATTTGGAAAAAATCCGAAAGGAAGAAAGAGGGGGGTAGGAATATTAAAAACCGTTAAGTAAGCAGGACCGGAAACTATTTTCTTGCCAGGAATAATTTTTATTCTGTTTGCACGAATTGAAAAGTGTGGTTTTTCTGCATTGCAAGTGGTGTATTCTCCTTTTCTCAGATACATTACTTCCGACTGGCTTTTTTTAACCTTTTTCCCATGAATAAAAGCTTCTCCTTCTTTGGTGACTAATTCCTTAATTATTCCTTTTTTACTTTTATAATTATAGGTCATTTCTTTTGCTTTAAAGGTTTTTTCTCCTTCCTTGAAATAAGGGTAACCATTCATTCTTCCAGAAGAATCAATTCTCCCTTTTGCAAAAATTTGATTTCTTGTCCAATCAATTTCAATAATATCGGCTTTAATTTCTGTATTCTCATATTTAATAAATGCATCCCCATAAAGAAAAACTTTTTTATTTACAATATCAAAGCGCATGGAATCGGAGGAGTTATACAGAACGTCATCATTAATAAAAACTTTGTTTGTGGAATCCTTAACTTCTAATGTGTCAGTAATAACAACTGATTCTTGACCAAAAGAGTTATTAGCAAGACATGTTAAGAAAATAAGAGATACAATGAGGAATCTGCTTTTCAAATACAATCTATTAATGTTATTTTTGTGTGTCAAATACCTTAAATGTTTATTGTGCTAAATTTAAAGAAAATCTATAATTTTCACTTACTAAATCTACAACGCATAATTATAGTTTTTCTTTTAATTACGATTGTAGTTTTTCCATCCCAATCTCAAAATGCAAATAACGGCATAAAAAAAATAGTAATTGACCCAGGGCATGGAGGAAAAGATCCCGGAAATCTGGGAACTGGAAGGTATAAAGAAACTGAAAAACATATTGCACTTGATATTTCTTTACTTTTTGGCAATTATGTGAAAGAAGCTTATCCTGATATTGAGATAATATATACTCGTAAAACAAATGATAAATTTTTAGAATTGCATGAGAGAACACAATTGGCAAATGATAATAATGCAGACTTGTTTATTTCCATTCACTGTGATGCATGGACAAACCCCAATGCTTATGGAGCAGGGGTATATGTGATGGGAATGAGTAAGTTGAAAGCCAATATGGGTATTGCGATTAAAGAAAATGCAGTTATTTATTTGGAGGACGATTATAAGCAAAATTATGAAGGTTTTGATCCTAATACTCCAGAAAGTTATATTGTTTTTAGTTTAACTCAAAACACATATTTAGGGCAAAGTTTACAAATCGCTGAAGAAGTAGAACAGCAGTTTGCAACAAGAGCAAACAGGAAAAGTAGAGGTGTAAAACAGGCTCCTTTTTATGTTATTAGTAGGGCCAATATGCCTTCTATTTTAATTGAGACAGGCTTTCTTACAAATCCAAAGGAGGAGGATTATTTGAACTCAAATGAAGGGAAGACATATATTGCCTCAGCAATCTTTAGGGCTTTTAGAAGTTATAAAGAAAGTATAGAACAAGCTTCAAAACAGATTTCTAATAATCAAGAAGTAACTAATCAAAAGAAAGCTAATCAAATTCCAGATAAAGAATGTGGTACTGAATTGTATATGACACCAGAACAGAGATTAATTTACAATCAAACTAGGATAGACAGAAATAGTTGGAAAAAAGAAATTGTAAAACAAGATACTGTGATAGATTCAAAACAAGATATTATCTTTAAGGTGCAAATAGGAACCTATTTAAAAGAGATGAAAAGCAGTGAAAAGTTTCAAGGATTAGAAGTTGAACAACAAATTATTAATGGAACATACAAGTATTTTGTAGGAAATACCCCCAGTAAAAGGGTCGCAGATAAATTGAGAATTAAGATGGTAGAAAGGGGCTTTAATGGAGCATTTATAGTTGCTTTAAAAGATGGTATTAGAATAAATGTAAAAGAAGCGTTAAGTTTGCAAAATCAATAATTAAGATTATGAAAAAAATATCGAAAGAAATTAAGATAGGAATCCTTGTAGTTACTTCAATAGTATTGCTGGTTTGGGGAACAAATTATCTGAAAGAAAGTAATCTATTTGACAGTAGTAAAACTTTTTATGCTCTTTATGATAGAATTGGAGGCCTGCAAGAGGGAAGTGGAGTCATGGTAAGTGGATTTAAGGTAGGTTTCGTAAAGAAAATACAGCTACTATCTGAGGATAACTATAAATTATTAGTTGTAATTAGTATTAATAATGATATTAAGATTCCTGAAAATAGTGTACTGAAGATTGTAAATGAAGATATTATGGGGACAAAGGGAGTTGCTCTTCAGTTAGGTAATTCTAAAGAATTCTTAGCTAAGGGAGATACGCTTGCAACAGATATGGAAACTAGTCTTAAAGAAGAAGTAAACTTGCAAGTATTACCCTTAAAGAATAAGGCAGAAGAACTTATAGGTTCAATAGATTCAGTTGTAACTGTCATTACTTCTGTATTAAGCAAGGATGCACGTGAGAGCCTTACAAAGAGTCTGGTAAGTCTGGATAATACCTTTACCACTATGTCGCAAACTATGACGAAAGTTAACAAAATTGTGGATCAGAATGATGAGAGAATATCAAGTATTATAGAAAATCTGGAAGCAAATAATGATGAAATTACAAATATTTTAAAGAATTTTTCTGACTTATCAGATGATATTGCAAAGTCAAATATAAAAACTACGCTTGCTAGTTTGAATGAAATTTCTAAAAAGATAAGTGACTCAGAAGGAAGTTTAGGTATGTTTATCAATGATAAGGATTTGTATCTTAATCTAGAGAAATCCTCAAAAGAATTGGAAACACTAATAAAAGATATCAAATTAAACCCCAAGAGATATGTTGGTTTTTCTGTTTTAGGAGGTAAATCAAAATCCTACAAAAGACCTTAATCGGAATAAGTATGCATCTTGAAAACTTTATTTTTAGTTTTATTTTAATTTTTGCACTTAGTCTATTTTCCTTTAATCTTTGGAAAATAGTACGTAATATTCGTTTAGGAAAATCAAAAAATCGTTTTGATCAACCATTAAAACGCACAAAGATATTATTAAAGATAGCTTTTGGACAAACTAAGTTATTTGCTCGCCCATTCTCAGGCATTTTACATGCACTAGTTTATTGGGGATTTTTGGTAATTACCATTGGTACTTTGGAAATGATGATGGATGGTATTTTTGGTTTTGAGAGGTTTTTCGGGGAATTGGGTAGTTTTTATAATTTGGTTACAGCATCAGGGGATGTAATGGCAGTTTTGGTCCTTGTTTCCTGTCTTATTTTTATGTTCAGAAGAATCTTTATGAAGATTAAAAGATTCTCTGGAAAAGAGATGAAGAAATCTTCTTCAATAGATGCAATAATTGCTTTAGTAATAATTGTTTTTTTGATGGTTTCCTTACTTACAATGAATATTGGCTACATTGGTATTCATCCTCAGGATTATTATGGCACATTCCCCGTAAGTAACTTCTTACTTTCCTATTTTACTAATTGGAATTTGCATTTATTTCATGAAATTAGTTGGTGGACACATATTTTACTGGTGCTTATTTTTCTTAATGAGTTACCTTATTCTAAGCATTTTCATGTGGTTATGTCAATACCGAATGTATATTTCTCGAATATTGAAAAGTTGGGCAAGATGGAAAACTTATCTTCTGTTACTAAAGAAGTTAGCCTTATGATGGATCCTAATGCTGATCCTTATGCAACACAACCTTCTGATATTACTCCGCCAGAATCTTTTGGAGCTAAGGATGTAACTGATTTAAATTGGGTGCAATTAATGAATGCATATTCTTGTACTGAGTGCGGTAGATGCACATCAGAATGTCCAGCTAATCAGACTGGTAAATTGTTATCTCCAAGAAAGATTATGATGAATACGCGTGAAAGGTTAAAAGAAGTTGGAAGAAATATTGATAGAAATGGTAAAGATTATTCGGATAATAAATCTTTACTAAATGATTATATCTCAACAGAAGAATTATGGGCTTGTACTACTTGTAATGCTTGTACACAGGCTTGTCCTTTAAATATTGATCCTCTTTCAATTATAGTGGATTTAAGAAGACATTTAGTAATGGAAGAGTCAGCTGCCCCACAAGAGCTAAATATGATGTTTAATAATATAGAAAATAATGGAGCTCCTTGGCAATTCTCAGCAGCTGATAGATTAAAATGGAAAGATGAATAAATTAGTAGAAAAGATAGTAGATGGAGAGCATATCTCTCCTGTATTACCAGATGAGATTAAAAATTACCTAATAGATATTGATGGTACTATTTGTGATGATATACCAAATGAAGAACCAGAAAGAATGGTGACAGCAAAATCGTATCCTGATGCTTTAGAAACTTTAAATAAATGGTATGAACAGGGACATTATATTACCTTTTTTACATCCAGAGTGGAAGAACATAGAGAGGTTACAGAAGTATGGCTGAAAGAAAATGGATTTAAGTACCATGGACTTTTGATGGGAAAACCAAGAGGAGGAAATTATCATTGGGTGGATAATCATATTGTAAGGGCAACTCGATTTGATGGAAAGTTTACCGATTTAGTAGATAAAGAAGTTAAAATCCAAGTTTTTAAATCTTAATCAGATGAACGAATTGCAGGTAAAAACTATGGCCGAGTTTATGGAAGAAGGAAAAGAAGCTGATATTCTTTTCTGGGTAGGAAGTGCCGGAAGTTTTGATGATAGAGCTAAGAAAATTACGAGAGCATTCGTTAAGATAATGAATAAATCAGGAGTTAATTTTGGAGTATTAGGTACGGAAGAATCATCATCAGGTGATGCAGCAAAAAGAGCAGGAAATGAATTCTTGTTTCAAATGCAAGCTATGATGAATATTGAGGTGATGAACGTATACAATGTAAAAAGAATTGTTACAACCTGCCCTCATTCTTATAATACGATAAAGAACGAATACCCATATTTAGGTGGGAATTATACTGTACAACATCATACAGAGTTTATCTCAAGCTTAATTACTGAAGGTAAATTAACTATTACAGGAGATTTGAAAGGGAAGGAGGTTGTTTATCATGATCCCTGTTATTTAGGAAGAGCTAATGGGGTGTATGATAGCCCGAGGTCTTTAATAAGATCCTTAGGGGTTGATCTAGTAGAAATGAAGCGATCTAAGAAGCGGTCTTTTTGTTGTGGAGCAGGAGGATCTCAGATGTTTAAAGATGCCGAGAGAGGTGATAAAGAAATCAATATTGATAGGACTGAAGAAGCTCTTGAATTAAAACCAGATATTATTGCTACTGGATGTCCGTTTTGTAATACAATGATGACTGATGGAGTAAAATCAGTAAATGAAGGATCTGCGGAGGTATTAGATATTGCAGAGTTAATAGCAGATAATATATAATGTTAGTTGATTTTAATATTATTTCAGATGAATCTCGTTTGTGGATATATGGCTCTGAATCTAAATTAACTGATTATCAGCAAGAGGTTATC
>Ga0187827_10003036_pt1 | contig 22184 bp, 10 predicted proteins | sample ETNtaG_39_FD_167969 | JGI IMG/M metagenome (GOLD analysis project Ga0187827, IMG submission 167969) | Marine microbial and viral communities from oxygen minimum zone, Eastern Pacific Ocean - ETNP2014_SV_150_PacBio MetaG (Illumina Assembly) | ecosystem: Environmental > Aquatic > Marine > Hypoxic... | reverse complement strand
TGATCGTTGCGCCAGGCGGCTCCGTCGTGACCATAAGGACTGGTTTGAGCCGGGCCAACAGTCCCTTGAGAATGTTGACATTCTCCTTCTCCAGCATCCGGGCCACCTTCGGTCCCAGAGACTTCGCGTCGCGGGCCATCGACGCAAACCGGAAGAGATTGATATACCCGTCAATCCCGAGTTTTTTCTGGTCCGGCACCGCAAGCCGGAAGAGATCCGAACCGGAGATTTCCTTGATGGCTATGACGGTTTCTTTTCCGTCAATCTCGAGGGTGAGTTGTCCGGGTTTGGACCCAACAATCGTGTACTTCTTGCCTCCGACAGTTATCGGAGTCTTACCCAAGAAGTGAATACTGATACCCGACATTGCCGACGAGAATGCCTCGGACGCGTCTCTGACCATTTGCTTCTGATTGGCAATCGTGTTCTGCAGGTACTTGAATCGAGGATCTGCGGCCAGGGCGTCATACAACTTCGTCGCGCCCTTGTAGTCGTACTCACCGGCCAGCTTCCAGGCTTCGGCGTCCGTTTTTCGAGAAAGAGAATATGCCTGCTCCTGCTGCCGTCTGAGCGCTTCGAGGTCTCTGTCCCCAAGTCTGTTCGGTGGAGGGTCGGCCTGCTCCGCGGCTGGCTCATAGTAAGCCCCAAGACGCAGTGAGAGCCGTACGCCCATCAGCGCGTCCCTGTGCGATAGCGGCAGATACTCGTTACGAACGTGTGAGGAGCTGACCTTTTCAGCGGAGTCCCAGAGGCTGCCCCCCCCGGAGTATTCGACGATTCTCTTCTTTCTCCTGGGGTGGCTTTCGATCCTTCGTCCTCTTTGACAAGGAGTCGCCCTCCCACACGCGGACCCATTCCCAGAGATTTCCGTGCATGTCATAGAGTCCCCAGGGATTCGGCTTTTTCTGTCCGACTTTCTGGTACTTCCTCTTCGACCTGACGCCATACCAGGCAAACTGACTGGTTATCTCGCGGGAGCTGTCCTTGCCAAACGAATGGTCGGTAGTCGTTCCGGCACGGCAGGCATACTCCCACTGGGATTCAGTGGGGTAGGCGAATTGGACGGGCGGATTCTCGTGTCGACCAGTCAGGGATTCGTTGAGCTTGGCGATGAAATTCAGTCTGTCGACGGCAGTAATCGAACTGACAGGGCTACGGTTAAGCTCACCTGGGTCGCCCGACTGCACCAGGTTCCACTCATTCACTGTCACTTCGTATTTGCCTAAGTAATAGGGGCGAGTGATCCGCACTGTCAGTCTGGGACTGTCCGGCTTGTTTACTATTGAGTCCGTCTTGAATTCGCCCGGCTTGATGAAGACGAAGCTCATGCCCGTTCGCTTGTGAACAATCTCCAGCGGGTAATTCGTTTCCTTGTCGAGGCGCTGCCGAGCCGGGTTGCCGTGCTGGTCGTTCTTATCCGTGGGCAGAGCAAAATTCTCCGCCAGCTCAGACTTCAGGAGAAATAAGAAGACGCCCGTCACCGCCCCCTTCTCGACCTTGACGGTTCGTTCAACGGTCTGGTAGCCCTTCTTTGAGATTTCAAGGACGTACGTCGTATTCAGGTCAACATCCCTCACAGCGGTTGAGCTGTACGAAGTGAACCACGGAGTAGAATCGACGGGAAGGCCCTTTGGATTCGGACTCCGGGAGATGATTCTGACTGTTGCTCCGAACGGCGTGGTGCCCACACTGAGCACGGGCTTCAGCCGGGCCCCTACGGCATTTTGAGTTTCCACACCGGCTTGTCTGAACTCCTTGAGAAATTTCGGCATGAGAGCCCCCATATCACGAGATCCGGCCGCGAATCTCCAGAGATTGTTCCAGCCATCGGCGCCGAGCTTTTTCTGTTCCGGGGACGCCAGCCGGAATACGTCCAGACCGGAAATTTCAGTGACGTTCATCTCAATCTCCTTACCGGCTGAGTCGAGAACCAGCTTCCGGTTGTCGAATGATTTCAGCGTGTATGTCTTTTGGCTGAGGATTATTCGTTTGCCGACATGGTGGTTAATGGCCTTGAGGGCAGCCGCGAACACCTTTGCCCCTTGTTCCACGTCCTTCCTGCCATTGGCGACAAAGTTTTGCTGGTTCTTCATCTCTGGGACTGCGGCCAGCTCGTCATATTTCCGTAGCGCGGCCGCATAGTCGTACCGGTGCGTCAGCTTCCTCGCCTCGTCTCTTATTTTTTTGTAATGCTTGAACGTCTCTTCCTGCTGGCGTCTGAGCGCTTGGAGTTCGTTTTCATCGAGGGGTTTAAATCCGAAGTCCGGTCGCGGGAGCCCTCGCTTTAACCATTCCGGTCGGTCGTCCTCTGTCTGGGAGGATCTAGAGCCTTTGGGACTGACGGAGGTCGTGGCCACAGGGGAAGGAGGTGAGGACGAGGATCCACGCGTCGCAAAGTAGATTCCTGCCCCTGCAAATAATAATACGCCTGCGACAGCAATGGCCATCGGCGCTTTGCTCGCCTGAGGTATTGAAGAAGGCCGGCCCTTCGGCAGCTTTGATGGATCGGAGACTGTGGGAGCTTCACGAAATTTGGAGAGCGCGGACCTTCCAACAGGCAACTGGCCCGCGATGCGCTCACCCGCGGTAACCTTCTCAAAATCTATGAGGAGCGCGTCGTAATCCGCGTAACGTTTATCCGGCGCCTTAGCGCACATCTTTCGAATGAGGGCCTCAACATTCGGCGGAAGCTCAGTGCCAAGCTCCTTGCCGGTGGGCAACGACTGTTCACGATGCGCTAGGATGACGCTTACCGCTGTAGCGCCATCGAACGGACGTTGGCCGGTTAACAGGTGCAGCAGTGTGATGCCGAGCGCGTAAATGTCAGAACGGTGATCCGCGCGGCGTGCGTCTTCTGCTTGCTCGGGGGCCATGTAGTAGGGAGTACCGAGTCCGACACCTGTGGCGGTTACTCCCTTATCCTCTTCCACGCTCTTGGCCAAACCCATGTCCGCGAGCTTTATCTCACCCTCGCGGCTGACCATGATGTTGTCCGGTTTGATATCCCGGTGGATGATGGTGCGGGAGTGCGCGAACCGAAGGGCCTTTGCCACGGAAAGGACAATGGACAGCCCATCCTCCAGGGGCAGCTTCGTGTCGCGCTCCAGGCGCTGCGAGAGATCTTCACCGTCGACGAATTCCATCGCGAAAAAATGTGAGCCGCCATCCTCCCCGATGTCATACACCTGGACGATGTTTGGATGATTCAATGCTGCCGCGGCCTTGGCTTCCCTTTCGAAGCGTTCGAGAAACGCGGTATCCTCGGTTCGCGACTTCGGCAGAACTTTGAGTGCCACCTGCCGGTCGAGTTTCGTCTGAACGCCCTCGTAAACCGAACCCATTCCGCCCTCTCCTATCTTCCGGACCAGCGAGTAACTGCCAAGCTGCAGGAAGGGCAAGACCCGATCCTCCGTGACCTGGGTGACCGTTTCGCACTTCGGGCATTTGACCTTTTTGTCCGCGAGCTCATCGCGGACCTTCAGCGGCTTACGGCATTGTGCGTTACTGCACACCACCTGGATGGGTATCGATTCTCCTTGGAAGGATCCAGCGGGACTGAAGGAGGGGTAGGCGAGTTTAGTTCCGATCTCGCATTCGACAAACCCTGACGATTGCGTCAGTGCCTGGGAACGCATTACAGCTTCATGATCGCTGATTATTCTTCCGGTTCCTGGATCCCATCAGATCCGTCTCCCGACACATTGAGGTGGAATTGAAGATCTGGGCGAGATCGGCAGAATCAGAATTCTTATCCCCTCAGCCTCAGAGGTCCGTCATGAACCGCTCGCCACTTTCCTGCCGTTCGGCAGTTTCAGCATTTCTTACCATCTCAATGGTCGGCCTCTTTGCCGCGGATTGGCCATGCTACAAGGGGGATGCCGCGCGCTCCTCTGTGACGGATGAAAAACTCAGCTTCCCGCTGACCGAGACGTGGGTACATCATTCTTCGAGGCCGCCGAAGCCCGCATGGCCGGAACCTGCCCGTGAGCTGCACCGCATCGATTTCGATTATGCCTTCCAACCGGTCGCTGCCGGAGGGCTGGTTTACGTCGGCTCGTCTGCCGATGACACGCTGCGAGCTTTGGATGCAAAAACGGGAAGAGTTCGTTGGAGTTTCACGGCGGAAGGCCCAATCCGTTTTGCCCCTCACATCGACGGCAGAAAATGTTATCTCGCCAGCGATGATGGATGGGTCTATTGCCTTGCCAGCGATACCGGGAGGCATCAGTGGAGTTTCCGCGCTGCGCCCAACGATCGGCAGTTCGTGGGCGACGGGCGAGTCATCTCTCGATGGCCATGCCGCAGTGGTGTTCTCGTATCTGATGGGATCGCTTACGTTGTCGCAGGGATGTGGCCTTCGGAAGGGATCTACATCTACGCTCTCGATGCGCGCACCGGCAAAACGCGCTGGGTCAACGATACCAGCGGAGCCCAATACATGGCCTACCCGCACGGCGGCGCATACGCCCTTGGTGGCGTGGCGCCTCAAGGCTACCTGTTGGCGTCCAAAGATGTGCTGCTGGTGCCGACCGGGCGCGGCATTCCGGCAGCGTTCGACAGGCGGACCGGGAAATTCCTTTACTTTCATTCCGCGGTCAATAAACACAACGGCGGGTGTTGGGCGAGCATCTCAGGCAATCTGTTCTTCAATCAGTCCCATGCAAGAGGGGTCGACGAGCACATCCGGATCGGACGTTCCGGACCGCGTGCGGGCGACGGCATGCTGGCCTTCGATATTGCTGAAGGAAAACGGCTCTGGGGTATTGGCAATCGACAGCGCGTCGTGGCTGACAGCAATACGCTGTTCGCGCTGGGCGGAGGTGTGGCCGAGGCCCTCGAGCTGAAAGAAGGGGTAAAGGGCGAACTGAAATGGTCGACGCCGCACGGCCACGCCTGGTCTGCTGCCCGGTCTTCTAATGCGTTTCTTATCGGCGGGGAAGCGGGAGTCACAGCGCTCAGTACTCCTGACGGCAAGGCTCTGTGGAGCGCGAAGACGGATGGGCCTGTGCGGGGGATTGCCATCGCAGGTGGGAGAGTGATCGCTTCCACGGAGAAAGGCACGCTCTATTGCTTCTCGAACGGCGCGACAGTGGCTGCGGAGAAACCGAAGCTTCCCCCTCAGCCTGCTGCCGATCCTGAATTCGATTCAAAGGTCGCAGACGTCCTGAGTCGGATCGGAAACACGAACTTCACCAAAGGCTACGCCCTTGTGGCCGGTGAAAGCGACGCCCGACTTGCCGAGGCGATCGCCAAGAGCACGGACCTCCATGTCGTCTGTGTTCTCCCGGATGAGGCCGCGGCCGCCAGCGAGCGGAAACGCCTGATCGATCGAGGCGAATACGGCGAACGCGTTGCTATTCACACAAACGAATCGGCGAAAGACCTGCCTTACTCCCAATACTTCGCCAACGTCGTGGTCGTATCCGGAAAGGTGGCCTCTCCCTCCGGCGCAGAGCTGTATCGAGTGCTGAGGCCGTGCGGTGGTCTGATGACCTTCACCGACATGGAACGCCCCCAGATCGAGAAGAAGCTCGCCTCCGCAGGCATCCCTGATCCTGAAAAGATTTCATCGGGCGGATTGATCGAAGTGAGCCGCGGCAAGCTGCCGGGCGCGTTCGATTGGGATTCCAACGTCACCAGCGATAAACGCGTGAAGTGGCCACTCGAGCTGCTCTGGTCCGGCGGCCCCGGCCCCAGCCGGATGGTCAATCGTCACTGGCGGCCTGCCACGCCCATTGCGGCAAACGGCCGCTCCTTTGTCATCGGCGAGTATCACATCATTGCCACGGATTCCTACAACGGCGCGGAATTGTGGTCGCGGGAGATCGGAAACATCTTCGCCACCCGGACAAAGATCTCCGCGGACGACAACAGCGTCTATCTCAATTTCCCCAACCGCTGCCTCGAGCTGGACGCGCAGACCGGCAAGATCAAGAAAGTTTATGGGAAGGCCAATCCAGCGCAGGGACACTCCCTTCTCCAGCCGAGCAATCACTCCCTGAAAATTGATGAAACCCATTCGGGAAGCGTCACCATCGAAAAGACGGATGCGAGCCTGAGGCTGACACTTTCGACCGTGGATCCGCAGGTTATGGAGCGTGATGTCTGGAGCCTCAATTTTGATTTCCGACCTGCCAGCAAGCGAAGCAGTGTGTACGGGCCCGGCGCATTTCAGGGAACCATCTCAATTGCGCCGAAAGCGCATCCGGGCATTCCGCTCTGGATGACAGGCGTTGGTCCGAAACATCCGAAACCGGTACTGGCACCAGTGAAAACAGAGGGTGGCACTCGCATCATCGTCGATTTTGACTGGAACGAGATCAAGAGTCTGACCGGGGACATGCCCGGTGATTTCTCCATGGCGATTACTCTTGTCTCCCATGACGGCGACCAGGCCGCCATGGCCCAGGCACATCTCTTTGCCAATGGATTTGCCGGAATGATTAATCAAGGTTGGGGTGTCTTCTCGCTGAACGAGAGCGCCGCTGAGCCCGCCAACGCGAAGGTGGCCTATGGCAAGCTTGAAGACCTGCCGGCCCACGCCCGGGAGTGGGGGCGCCAGCCAAAGAGAGAACCGGACGAAAGCCTCCAGACCCGCACTCGACCACTCACAAACAAGTCCGGCAACCGAATCTACAAAAGGGCCTACGGATGCGGCGGGATCATCTCGTCCGCAACCATGGACTTCTTCCGTTCGGGGACCATTGGCTTCTACGATCTTTCAGAAGACAGCGGTCTGAGAAACTTCTCTGGTATTCGTGCGGGCTGTGGCGTCACGATGATTCCCGCTGCCGGGGTTCTTGTCTCCGCAGAGAGCAGCGCGGGCTGCTCATGTTCGTACAGCTTCCAGACCACATTCGCACTCGCGCCCGCGTCGAAGAAAAAGAATGAAGACTGGGCCGTCTTTTTTGATAAGCCGCAATACGGTTTTATTCAGAGCGCGACTTTAAATCTCGGCGCACCCGGGGATCGCCGGGATGATGAAGGTAAGCCCTGGCTTGGAATCCCGCGGCCGCAGTCAAACATGAATGTCCCTGCCAGCCGGCGGGTGGATCTTCACGTTCCATTCAGTTTCAGCGCAGAGGACGGATTTGGCCCTTACCGAAGCAGTGCAGACCGGATCAAAATTGAGGGTACCGACAGGCCCTGGATTTACACCAGCGGAATTCGGGGAATTCAGAAAGCAACGCTTGGTCTCGAGTATCTGGAATCTGGCCCCGTCGCCCTGCCGACCAAAACGCCCCCCAAATTGGATGGCAAGCTGGACGATGCCTGCTGGGACAGCTCCGAAGCCATCACTCTTGACGACCGCAAAGCCAGAATCTTCCTCCGCCATGACGAGGAGAATCTTTACCTGTCTTACATACAGCAGGCGCCGGTCGACCGGAAGGGAACCGCCACGGAGTGGAAGTCGGCCACCACCGGTAAGGATGCTCCGATCTGGGAGGACGATTCCTTCGAGATGTTCCTTACCGACGCAACGCTTCGAAGATGCCTCCATCTCGGCGTGTCTTCATCGGGTGCCAGCTACGACGCCGCCTGGACTTATTCGGCCCCCTCGTTCCCAACCCTCGACATCCCGCGGCTGGAGGGCATCAAAATTGACGGAAACCTGTCGGACTGGAAGGACAGAGGCATGGCTGTCAAATCCCTGACGGGCCTGGAGAGAAAGATGCGCGCCGCAGAGAACTTCGATCCCTCGTTCCGCGTCGGCTGGAATGATGAAGGTGTGCTCCTGCTCTTCGAGGTGATGGATGACAAGATTCACGAAGCCGACAAGCCGAACCTTCTCTGGAAGGGCGATTGCATCGAGCTTCTCGTGTCTCAGGGCAAGAACTTTCGGGAGTTTTTTCAGATGGCATCAGGTACCGGAGCGGATCCGATTTTCAAAAAGACCAGGAAGTTCTTCTGGGATTCCCGAAAAGCCACTCGCGGTTCCCCACTTGAAGCAGAGACTGCCGGCTCGAAAACAGATGGCGGGTATCTCGTCGAGCTGCTGCTGCCGTTTAAGAACCTGAAGCTGTCACCAACGGTCGGGGAAGAAGTCGGCTTGCAGGTATTTGTCAACGACATGGATGCCTCCGGCGGCTATCCGGCCGGTTGGTTCCGTACCCTCTTGCATCCAGGCGGCCATGCCGGATTCCAGGACCGGAATGCATTCATCCGTCTCCGGTTGGCGGAGAAAGCGTCTACGCCGCTGGTTTACGAGCGTAACGAGGTCGCGGACAAGAAGGGTCTGTTCACGGCAAAGCCGCCTTTCCCGTTCCCGTTCACCGCCCCTTCGCTCGGCGCAAACGGGGAAGACACAAAGTTCGAGTGCTCCTGGGAGTTCGCGGTAAAAGCCGCTGATGAAGAAACCCAAGATGCCCCAGCCTTCACAGTCGAGGCAGCCATCCCATGGAAAGGTCTGACCGAAAAAGGATTCAAAAAGGATTCGCTTGTGGTGAATTTCCGCAGCAGAGGCCCGCTAAAGGCGGCCCCCCAGACTGGTGGTGCCTACGAGCGTCTGAGTTTTGCCACCGGCAAAGAGATCCCGCCAAAGCCCTTCACCGTTCGCCTCCACTTCGCTGAGCTTGATGATGTGAAGCCGGGCACCCGCATCTTCGATGTCAAGCTGCAGGGCAAGACCGTCCTCGAAAACTTCGATGTCATCGCATCTGCGAAAGGCCGAAATCAGGCACTGGTCAAAGAGTTCAAGGATGTCATCGCCACCCGCGCCATATCTGTAGAAATGGTACCGAAGGTAAAGGAACTTACCGATTCGACGGCTCCCATTCTCAGCGGGATCGAGGTGGTTGAGAAGAAGTAGGTCTTCGCCCGGATGCTCCTGACAGCCCGTATTGACGATCCCCAAAAACTCCATGAGCTGGGGTTGACGGCCATGAAGATCTACTGCTGAACTTCTGCGTCATGTGCGTACCGTTAATGAATTAAGTACCACGAATAGCAAAGCCATCTGTGGTATGAATCCCCTCCCCATCTGCCCGCACGTCCATGCTTTTCCTTGTCGTTTCCCTGGCAGCCGCTTTCAACTTCATCGCCTCACCGGCCGATGCTGAGCCGCCTCGAATCGCTGTCTTTGATACGCAGGCGGCGGGTGGCCAGGGGGCTTCAGTCGATGGGCTCCTGCGAGGACTGAAAGCGCATGGCTACAAGGTCGACGCTATTGCTGATCTTCAGTCCCTCACTCTTCTTCCCTACGACATTGTTTACCTGTCCGACATGCACCGGCCTGGCAGGGTCCATGCGGAGCATCGCCGCACTTTGAGGGAATACGTCATGGCCGGCGGCAGCCTGCTTCAGACATGGCATCACCACATCTTTGGCGAAGTGAGTGTCGGAGTTCGCCGCGTCTACGGTTCACGAAAGATGATCGTGCAAGCCGGCCATCCCTCGGTTGACGGTGTCAAGGACTTCGACGCTGTCTTCAAAGATCACATCGTGGAGAAGGTGGGCCGGCTGGGCCGCCCGATCCTGAAAAATGAACACGGTGACGTGGTTGCCGCGGCCGGAGTGCTCGGCAATGGGAAAATCATCAGCACGGGGCTGGCGCTTGCCATTCCCAACGGCGGGGTTTCCAGATCTCCCAAAGGCGCGGAGCTGGCTCTCTTAAAGGCGTTTTTGAAGTGGCTCACTCCTGCAGATACTCGCGACGTTCGGTTTGCGCGGGGCCTGGTCGCGCCGCGATTCGAGATTTCGCCGCCCGGCGCTCTGACAGCAGCGGGCTATCATGCCGGCTTCATCGCGCGGCTTGGCGGAAAGGGTCTCGGCAAAGTTCGTGTCGAATGCGAAGGTGCGAGCATCGCGCCTCTGGCAGAAAAAGAAGAAACAGCCTCGTGGATTCAATCGTTTCGGGTCTCCATTCCTACGGTCGCAGGTGAAAGCCGGAAGAGTGGGCACTCCCTGCGCGCAACTGCGGGTGAGATTCGACTGGTGGCGAAAGTCCTGGTGGATTCCGTCTATGGCGAACCGCCGCCGGACGAGGTCCGCGGAGTCTGGCTTCACGTCAGGGAGGATCGTCATCCGGAGAAGGTCATGCCCGAGTTGAAGAAACTCGGCATTAACATGGCGGTTCTGCGCATCGCCGGCGGGACGGCGGCGTTCTACGCGTCGAAAGTCCAGCCGGACGTCCAGGACCCTCTTGCACCTGATGGTGACTGGCTTGCCGAGACCGTCAGGCACGCACACGCCAATGGCATCCAGATTCATCCCTACGTGAACAACTGCATCGTCGAAGGACGAACTTCAAAAGCATCTCTTGAGCGCCTTCGCAAGGCGGGTCGTCTTCAGGAAAGCTACGACGGTCGCCCCATCGACTGGTTCTGTCCATCCCAGGAGGCGAATCTTGACCACATGGAAAAAGTGATGCTCGAGCTTGCGACGCGATACAAAGTGGATGGCCTGCAGTATGACTTCATTCGATATCCCAACGACCGCGGCTGCTTCTGCTCGAAATGCAGGAAACTGTTTGAAGAAGAATCGGGCAAGGCAGTGCGGAACTGGCCGGCCGACGTCCGTGAAGGCCCGCGCGCGGAGGAATGGACTGAGTTTCGTTGCACCCGCATCTCGGCCATTGTGGAACGCATCTCAACGCGCATTCGCAAAGCGGCGCCCAAAGTAAAGATCAGCGCGGCAGTGTTTCGAGACTGGCCCGACTGCCGCAAATCCGTGGGCCAGGATTGGGTGCGATGGTGCAAAGAAGGCTGGCTCGATTTTATCTGTCCCATGAACTACACCCTCGATGCGGGGCTTTTCGAGAAGCGTACCCTCGCGCACCGGAAGGCCCTGCCGTTGGATTTTCCCGTGGTCCAGGGCATCGGCATCGCGAGCGGCCGGGGAAGAATGGCCCGTCCGGAAGAGGTGGCCGTTCAGATTGCGCTGGCCCGTCGAAGCCGTTCCGCCGGCTTCATCGGATTCTGCTACCAGCCCGTCCATACGTCCGAACTGTTCACCCCTCTGCTGGAATGGCTGCGGAAATGAAGGCCTATCGCTTCTTGAATCTCAAAAGCTCCAACCGATGACTCCCCGTGAGAGATTACTCGCTGCTCTGAATCATGAGACACCAGACCGGGTGCCTTACTTCGAGTACAGCATCAGTCAGGATGTGGTGACGGAAGCGTTCGGGCACTGCCCGGAGGACCCGCTGGAGTTCAATCGGCTCGTGGGACGCGTCGACCTGGAAGTGTGGCGGAAGCCCAGAGGGTTCGCCCGATACGAAAAGACGCCAGATGGCCGGTCACACCTTGTTGAAGGCCTCATCCGCACCCGGCAGGACTATCGTGATCATTTTCAGCTACCCGATCCGGCCGACGCCCAGGCAATCGACGCTGCGGCCAGTTCCGTAGCGCAGAAGGGAGAATTCGCGCTTGGCCTCGTCATCAGTCTTTCAGCGGACCCGGTCTTCCTGAGCATGGGCTTCGACGGGGTCGCCTATGCTCTGGCAGACGACCCGTCGCTCGTGGGAGAACTGCTTGACCGATATTCTGATTGGACAGTCGAAGTTCTCAGTCTGTACCAGAAGCTCGGTTTTGATTTTGTCTTGTGCGGGGACGACGTTGCACACAAGACTGGACCGTTTGTGTCGCCCCAGGTCTTTCACGATGTTTTCTGGCCGCGCATGAAGCGAGTCGCCGATGCGATTTCTTTGCCATGGATTCAGCATTGCGACGGCGACTTGATGCCCATCATGGACGACTGGCTCGCCCTGGGCATGAATGCCATCCATCCCATCGAACCGGGGGCCATGGACATTTTTCAGCTCAAGGATCGTTTCGGAGACCGGCTGTGTCTGTGTGGCAATTTCGACATCAATATCCTGTGCATGGGGACGCCCGAAGAAACTCGCGACGAGGTGCGCACGAAGATGGAAGCCCTCTCGCCAGGCGGCGGGTACGTAGCCGCCAGCTCCACTTCCATCCCCAGCTACGTCGATGCGGAGAATTTCCGTGCCATGGTCGAAGCGATTCGGGAGTTTGGGTAGCTCCTCACGCCGGCATCCTACCGCAGCCGTTGGCCGCAACCGAGGGATTTTTGCCACAGATGGCAAGGCCATCCCACGGATTAAAACCGTCTTAAACTATCCGTTGGATGGCTTTGCCATTCGCTGTACTTAAGTCATTAAGGGGTACACGCACATGAGGCAGAAGTTCAGCAGTGAATCCCTAGCCTGATCCCGGGTCCAACCCGCTGCCAATCACACAAGTTAGTTACCTTGGATAGAGGCCGGTAGCCATCCAGGCTTTACGTGCCGTTAAGTGATAATCATCGTTCAATCGAAGCCCGTCTACCGTCGCTCTACCTCGTACTGTGAGACCGATGATACGTGGCCCGTTGGTTTCCCATGCGAAGTGTTCGTGCCAGTTGTCGGAGCGGGGATTAAAGATGGCCACCTCTTTGCCGCTCAGAGGATCTGTTAGATTTACGCGATTAGAGCGGACCTTGTTGCATTTGTGGCAGCTCAGCCAAAGGTTTTCTCTATTGTCTTCTCCGCCCTTAGAACTTGGCCGGAGATGTTCTACTTCCAGACGGTAGGTGATCAGTTGCTGGGGCATCCGGCAATACCCACACTGTAACCCCGCGTCCTCGGCAACCTGATGGTAGAGAGTATCCGGAATGCGACTGGCCAAAGGCAGGACCCGAAAGGGAAGACATTACGCGTTTTCAGGAAGCTCACCGAGTTGCGTCAGAATGCGGAGGGCCTGCATTTTTGCCAGGGACGTCGTTTCGCATTCGGCGGAGATCGCATTCAATTCCGCTTCTTCTTCCGACGTGAGCCCCTCTTCCCGATTCTTGAGCAACAGTTTGCTCATTCGTTGCTGTTCGGTCTCAGAGATCGAGAAAGCAGCCTGCCCGCGCAGCGCTTCGATGTCATCTTCCAGGATGGTGACCATGCAGCGCGCCGTGGCGGGTACATCTTCCGGTAGGACAATCAACCTGCCTTGAGCAACGGTTTCAATTACACGGGGCATGACGCATATCCTGCGAATGTTAAGACGCGACTTTCAGTATCTTAGTATGAAGCCATCTGACCACAAATACTGTCCCCGGTCACCCGCCACTGCTCTCGAAAGAGGATTCTGCTGCCGCGTAGTGCGATCTGGAGAAACATGTCAAGCATGCACCATTTGAGATTGCCGCCTCTCAATACCTCCCGAATTCCTCCAACGCGTCTTTGAATGCCTGGACGTTTTCGAAAGGCACTTCGGGCTCGATGGTGTGGGACGGCCCGATGAGGTATCCGCCATTCCGGCCCAGTGTTTCCATGCGCTGCTCTACCTCCCGCCTGACATCTCCGGGAGTGCCAAAGGGGAAGGTCTGCTGCACGCTGAGTCCTCCCCATAAAGCGATCTCGGAGCCATACTCCTCTTTGATACGGGCGACATCCATGCACTCCGGCTGGAGAGGGTTCAGGATGTCGATGCCAATCTCGATTAGCTCCGAAATGACTTCCGTGACATCGCCATCACTGTGATACATGAACAACACGTCGGGCCGGGCCTGATGTGCCGCGCTGATGACTCGCTTCAGGCGGGGTTTCAGCCACTGGCGCCACATCTCCGGGCTCATGACCAGCCCGCGCTGCGTCGCGATATCCTCCCCGTAGACGATGACATCGATCCCGGCCTCTGCGAAGCTGGCAGCCATGTGGCAGCTCAACTCCGTGGTCCGGTCGATGATGGCTTCGGCGAGTGCAGGATGGGACTTCATATCCACCAGGAACTGCTCAAGCCCGCGAAGCTGCCACGCGGCCACGTAATTGTGGGACGCAATCGTCGCGCTGGACGCGAATCCGTTGTTTCGAATCTTCCTGGCACTTTCAGACATTTCCGAGTAGCGATAGTCCTCAAGCAAGTCGGGAAAGGGATAGGCATCAACTTGCTCGACCGAGGTGAAATCCTCCATGGGGAATTCCAAGCGGACAAAATGGTGGGAGGAACCGGGCACCCTGGCGATACCCCATTCATCGATGCTCGCGCTCTCTGGCAACGTCTGGTGATATTTGGAGAAATCTGTCTGCAGTCGAGTAGGCGCCAGTCCGACGCCGCGGACTTCGAGCTCGAAGAATTCGGCCGGGCTCTGGCCGCCAGTGTTTCTGTGGAACGTCCGCAAAGCTCCTGGAGTGAAACCGATGGATTTTGGGACGCGGTCCGGCTGGCCACCGCGCAGCGACGTCAATGCTCGCTCCCTGGGATTCATGGCCGTAGTCTCCTGTTCACCCATGGTTACTGATCTCTCAAATGATCCGGTCGCGGAAGGCGCCTTTTGTCGGGGCTGCTTGAACGGCTTCACATGATCGTGCATGCCGGCTTGTTTGCCATTCCAACGCTGTAGTACCGGCCAGGTCGGCTCGCCCTTTCCGAGCTCGGTGGAGGGAATGATTCTGCACTACATCAATCGAAGATCGAAACGCGCCCCAACGAGTTTACGGTGGAGCGATGATTCTTCACTCGGACGAGCATCGATTTTCGGTATCATGCGTTCCGCCGAGCAGGCTCGGCAAGGGACGAAGACAGTGATGAATGAAACATCTTTCGACGTATGTCCGCAGTCGTGCTGAGCGTTCGCCACATCCGTCTTGGACTACCGGAACAGACAATTAACGAGTAACAACATGCCACTTTCCGATCGACAGAACTTTCTCCGAAACGCCTCATTCGCCGGGCCTGAATGGATTCCCAGCCATGTTCACATCTCCGGCGCGACCTGGAACGAGCTGGGTGTGGAACTGGATGAAGTACTGCTGCGCCATCCGGTCCTCTTTCCGGGATACGAAAAGCGGCAAGAGAAACCGACACCGGCACCATGTGAACACGAACGTTACACGGATGCATGGGGTTGCGTCTGGCAGCAGGAGATCGACGGCCTGGCGGGTATCGTCGTCGAACATCCTCTCGACGACTGGTCAAAGCTCGACGACTACGTCCCCCCTGACTCGATGGTTCAAGGGGAACGGGACTTGATGGACTGGGACGCTCAGAGGAAAAGAAACGCAGAGGCGAAACAGAAAGGCCAGCTCACTTCCGGCGGTGTGACTCACGGGTTCCTTTTCATGCGCCTTTACTACCTGCGCGGCTTTGAAAACCTGATGATGGACTTTGCCACGGGCGAACCGAGGCTGCACCGGTTGATAGAGATGATCGTGAAGCACACCCGCACCATCGTCGACCAGTATCTCTCGATGGGCATCGACGTGATGGAGTTTGCAGATGATCTCGGCACACAGACGGCATCCGTCCTCAGCCCTGAGATGTTCCACAAGTGGATTACGCCAGCGTACAAGGAAGTGATGCAGCCCTGTCGCGAAGCCGGTTGCCAGGTGGGCCTCCACAGCGACGGCCATACGCTTGAATTAACGGACGAGTTCATCGAGGCGGGAGTCACCATCACCAACCCGCAGGACCTGGTCAACGGCATCGACAACCTGGCTCGCGAGGTAAAGGGGCGAATGTGCATCCGCCTGGACATCGACCGCCAATCCATCATCCCCTACGGCACCGGGAAAGAGATACACGACCTGATCGAAGAGGAAGTCCGAAAGCTCGGCTCTCCGGATGGGGGCATGGAGCTCATTGCCGGCATCTACCCTCCCACGCCTCCTGAGAATATAGATGCGCTTTGTTCCGCGGTCGAGGATCTCCGAAGCTGGTGGTGGGATGGCCGCGGTGGGTGAAGTGGTGAGCTCATATTAATCTAACTCGGCTCGCAGGCTGGCAGCCCGCGGCCACAGGATGTATGCGCATGATTGATCAAGGCGATCAGAACTGGCAGAGTGTCGATGAATCGAGTTTCTCAGAGCCTGAGAGTGACGGCAGACAAGCTGGCGACAGGAAGCCTGACGTCACCAGGCACGTCCTGAGATGTTTGTGAGAAATTCTGACCAACGGAGGACAATCGACATGCGCTGGAATCTGGTGATTTGCGGAATGGCAGTGTTTGCGGGGCCGTCCCAGGCCGGGGTCACGATCATCAAGGACGGCGAGCCACGCGCCACGATCTATGCGGCACCGGCCGTCATGTCAGAAAAGCCGGGCAAGGCCATCTCCGTGCAGGAGCGGGAGGCTGAGAAGGCACGGGTGCGATTGCGGGAATCTGTGAAGGATCTGGCCGCTGTCCTGAAACGAATCTCCGGCGCGGCCATTCCCATTGTCACCGAGCCCGTTCCCCGCAGAAGCAAGACGATTCCCATCGTGATCGGGGCGCCGGCAATCGAACGGTTCGGCAAGCCGAAGAAACATTCACCGTTCAACCAGGCATGGCGGATAAAAGTCTCCCGAAAGGGTGTCGGTCTCATCGGGGAATCGCGCGAAGCTGCCAGCTACGCTGTTTACGAATTGCTCGACCGGCTCGGATGCCGCTGGTACATGCCCGGCCCAATGGGAGAAGTCCTGCCCTCTCTGAAGACCATCAGCCTGAAAAAAATGGATGTTTCCGGTACGCCCGGCACCATCCTGCGTGACACATGGTTTCGACCGCAAACCTTTGCCCGCAGGAACCGGCTGGGGGGAATCCAGCCAATCGGAAGTGGCCACGGCCTCGAGTCCTATTACTTGTGTAATGAGGACAACATACACCTGCTCAAAGAGAACCCGGACTGGAACGCGGAAGTCAAAGGCGAAAGGAAAGTTTGCGGGCGCATCTGCTGGGCCAGCGACGGTGCTGCCAATGCAACCGGCGACATCATCATCAAACAGTTGAAAGAGAAGTACCAGAGCCACAAGGGCCTGGCGCCCGCGGACACCGTCTGGTTCTGCGAATGCGACAAGTGCAAGGCCCTGGACGCGGGCGATTTCGATCCCGCATATGGCCAGATGTCAATCACGGACCGATACATCAATTTCGTCAATAAGATCGTCAAACGGGTGCATACGAAGTTCCCGGAAATGTTTTTCGGCGCGATCGCCTATGAGCAGTACACCCGCCCGCCCCTTCGCGAAAAACCCGATCCGAGCATCTACTGGAGCTTCGCTCCGATTCTGTACTGCCGGGCGCACTCGTTCATGAACACCAACTGTAAGTCGAGGTCGCCTCTTCGGGAGATTGTGCAGGGCTGGGGCAAGGCAACCGACAAGCTGATGTTCAGGGATTACGGGTTCCACCTGGCGGAAGTGAGCGCACCGTTCCCGTTGATCACAAAGTGGAGCGAAGAACTGCCCATTGTTTACGAGGCCGGGTGGAAGATGTGGCGGCCCGAAACAATGCCCTCTTACGAAGCCAGTATGCCCGGGCTCTATCTCGGCATCCGCCTGTCCTGGTACACCACTGCCGACCCGAAGGAAATCATTGATGAGATGTTTACGCGCTTCTACGGCAGCGCGGCAGACCCCATGAGAGATTACTGGATGACCTTCGACCGGGCGTGGACCGATTGCAGTGAGCATGCGGGAGGCATCTTCGGTTATCTCGAACGCTTCACTCCCGAGGTGATGCGCAACGCCCGCGCCGCGATGGACGAGGCCCTCAAAGCCGGCAAGACCGACATGGAGAAGAAGCGGGTTCAGTTTGTGAACGAATCGCTTAAGGAGTTTGAGCTGTTCATGAAGATGTACCGGGACCTGTATGAAGGACGGTTGGCGGACCTCGGCAGCGACAAAGATCGCTGGATGGAGACGTGGACCGCCCTCAGGAAAAAGTACAAGACTGAATTTGCCTTTGCTTTCTTTATGCATCGATACATGCCCGCGTTCATGGGACACACCTATGATGACGCTTCTCGGATCGCGAAAAATTTCCGCATCCTGACACCCAGGCCGATCCTGCAGTGGCGTTATAAGGTGGATAAGGAGGGCGCCGGCAGGAAGGAAGCCTGGTTCAAAATGGGTCTCGACGACAAAGCCTGGAAGACGCGCGATATCACGGTCGACACCCGGTCAGACCTCGGCCTGTGGACTTACTACGGAACGGTGTGGAACCGTGCCACGGTCAAGCTTCCAAAAGCTCCGGCGGGAAAGAAGGTGTACCTGTGGATCAGCCGCACCGACGGCGGGGCCATCGTTTACGTGAACGGCAAACACATCCCGTACGTCAACCCGGACAAGAAACTGAATCCCTACCTGGAAGAGGGCAAGGAGGTGGAAGAATTCATCAACTACTGTAAGCCCGGTTCCTTTGACATCACCTCGGCAGTCAAGCCGGGGGACAACCAAGTCACGATCGCCGGGCGCCGCATCAGGCTTTACGAACTGGGCACCGGCGGATTGGCCGGTCCGGTTTACATCTATCAGGAGAAATGAAGGTGAACGGTAAAGAAAGAACACTCCGTGCGCTGAACTTTGAAGGTCCGGACAGGGCGCCCATCATGGGCGGCATGCTGTGCCATGGCTCGTTCATTGAGGCGGCCGGTGGCATCAGGCCGTGGTGGAGCGATTCGGAAAAGTGCATACGGCGCGTCTATCGGAATCTTGGCGTCGATGTCGTTGGCTGTTCCACGCTCCCGAGGCGGCCGGAGGATTCGGCCAAGCTCGGCGATGGCAGCGTCAGCAATTTCGGACTCATGAGCGGGGAACCTTCACCCTTTCAATCACCGGAGGATGTGTTGGCATTCGTCCGTGAGCAACCGCCGGTGGAGGAAAAGGTCAGCCAATTCGATGCGCAGAAAGCTTACGACGAAATCATGGCAAAATACGAGGCGGGTTTGGCGCAGGCCGGCGACGACCGGCTCTGGCTGCCCTGGAGTCTACACCGGGAGGTCGGCTTTCACGGCCGGCTCAGCAGCTTTGGCTATGAGAACTTTCTGTGTGCCCTCGCCCTCTATGAAAGCGAAATGGAGAAGCTGTTTGCCGATGATGGCGTGATGGCCAGGCTCTGGAATGAGGCGCTGGTGAAGGTATTCGAGGACAACGCCTATCCCAAAGTCGTCTGGTACGGCGAGGACATCTGCGGCAATCGCGGGCCGATGACTTCGCCGGCGCTTCTCCACCGCATCTTTATGCCGCACTTGAAACATGCTTTCGAGCCTCTGGTCGAATCCGGATTCCGAATCGTCTGGCACTCGGACGGCAACATCAAGCCCATCCGCGAAGACCTGCTCGATTGCGGCGTCGGCGGGTTCCAGGGCATGCAGGAATTCATGGACGACCCCGCGCACAACAACCCGCTCGAAGAGCTTGCACAGATGACGGACCGCAAGGGACGCCCGCTCCTCATCATCGGCAGCATCTCGTGTCGGAAGACATTACCGTTCGGCAGGCCGGATGACGTTCGTGCCGCGGCTCAGCGATGCCTGGACCTGAGTGAAGAACGCAACGGAGGTCTCATCATCCTGACGGACAACACCGTCGGCCCGGAAGTACCCCACGACAACCTTTTCGCCCTCTACGAGTACGTCACCGGGGTGAAGGCGAAGCGCTATCCGGACGGGGAATCCGAATGAAACTCCATCTGCTACGAATGATCACACGCGGCCTGGTCGCATTGGTCTGCACTGAATCTCTACGCCATCGCCGGGCAACTCTTTTCTCTTATCGGATCCGAAAGAATGAAAATGGATCCGCTCTTCCGTTTTACCGCGCTGTAAGCTGAGAGATAGTTCATCACCTTTTATGACGCCGGTCACCGGCGCCGGCTTCTGGCCGTCTGGAATTTGAATGACAAGTGCAGAGAGGAACTGCCGGGCCGGCATCTTCAACGAAAGTGCAAGAGCGTACTGCGGCCAGGCGCTGTCCATGCACTCATTCACCTGCCATCCCCACGAGTCAGACGCGAAGAAGTTCATGAAAGCCCGGCGGCCGGCCGCGTCAAAACGGTAACCGCCTCTCACTCGCCTGGGCGGCCCGGCGCACTGGACATACGATTCAAACCGGCGCTCTTCGGCCGAATGGGCATCATCAATGACAACGATGGTGTGCGGCCTGAGATAAAAAAAGTGACGTTGATACAGTTGCAGGAGGCCGCGGTAATTCATCGTCAAGTCGGCAACAAAATGATCGTGATGGGATGTTGAATCAACCAGGCGAAGGCAGCCGGCCGGGCTGACCTGGAAATGCTCGGCATCCCAGTCGAACTGCTCCTGTCCATCGACGACGAGCAGACTATGCCATCGGGCCGAATGAAGGGGGCTGTGAAGGATGTAGCCGGGATCGGTCATGATGAACTCGCCCTTCGCAGCAACGACGTAATGCCCCTGCATGCCGTGGCAATGGCCGACCGTCTTCCAGCCTTGAATGGCGACCACCAGGTCATCGTCATCAAATCCCTGGCGCATCACTCCCCAACCACAGCCCTGGTAGTGGCGGGTGAGCTTGCCTGATGGCTTTTGGGGCACGAGACCGGGGTCGCGCCAGAGGTCGGCCCAGATGGCAAAATCGGCTTTGGGCTCGGCCTGATTCTTTTCCGATGAATCGCGATCCTCTTTCCACCACTCCAGACTGGCTTCCGCCTGCTGGTCAGCGGCGAACTGTGCGCCCCCGTGCTGAAAACGACGGGCCATCAAATAAAGAAACGTGGCCTGATGAACACCGAGGCAACCACCACGCCCGGACGAATCACCAAAGGGAATCATCTGCTTACCGGACAACGAACAGAAGGTGATCCAATCGAGGTTCTTTCTGAGCCAGCCGTTGTAATTGAACAGGTCTTCTCCGGTCGTTCGTCTGAGCGCTTCCAGGAAGGTCACAAAGGAAGGCATGAAGGCGTAATAGTAGGTCGAGCCTTCAAAATACTCGCCGTCTTTTCCGACCTCTTCCTCAAAATACTCGAGGAAGCCGATGGCTGTGCGGCGGGCGAGCTCAATCCATGCAGGCGCATCCGGGATTTCACCGAGATAAGCCAGTCCGGCCAGCCCGAAAGGTACGACCTCCATCCACGAGATGGGATTAGGGCAGTGCCGCTTCATGCCCGTGCCCATGAGTCCTCGTGGATGATGACCCGCTGCCGAGACGTAGGTCCGGTAAGCGTCCCGCAGACCGGGCAGATCCGTTTCACGAATCTTCTGCCGCTGGCCCGCGGTAAGGTCCGAGTGCAGCCAGTCGTAGAGAATGGCGCGGGGCATCGGCCCATCAGCCGGGCGTTCTGCCTGGTTCAGGAGACCGGATTTTGCCGCGTGGAGGAATCTCTTCTCGCCGGTGAGAAGCCAGGCATAGGCGAGGTGGAGCAGTGAACACTGTGATGGGGTGTGACTCGGCATGTCGAGGGTCAGGATACGATCCGCCACATTCAGTGCGTGGTCGCGCAGGGCCTGAGGGATTGCGTGGTCACGAGGCCGGCGAAGCTCGTGCTGTTCCTGGCTGTTGAACAGCAGGCGGGGATGTCCGGGAGCTTTCAGCGATCTAATTTTCTTCAGAAATCGGCCAGCGGCAGGAAGGGCCTGTGCAATCTGCATCGACGAAGCTTCACGCCGATTCAGAACCTTCCGCGTGGAACGCTCGGGAACTACATCGGCCTGATCGTGACAGCCCTGAAGTGCTTCAACGCTGAAGCGCAAAGTGAGTGACCTGTTCGGTGAAACGCAGCGGATGAAAGTGTCCAGGTCGATCGAAAACCCAGACCCGCGCGCATAGGCCGAGTAAGCTTTGACCTGCCGAAAGTCAGCGTCGATGCGGATGCCCCGCCCGCTAATCGGGCCAAAGGCGGCGCACCAGCCATCAGAGAGGTTCTCCTCCCGGAACAGCATCCATCCTCCCTCGGCCTTCTTGGTCTGCACGCCATCCGTGGTCGGATAGGCGATCTCCATTTCTTCGCCCCAGGGCTGAACGAAATTGCAGATGTTCAGATCGAGAGCAAGCTTGCGGCAAGTTCGATTGCTCAATTCGTAAGTCACATCCAGCCGGGTTGACCGATTCCTCAGCTTCACCCGCTTGGTCAGTCTCACATCCATGGGCACAGTCTTGTAACGCCGCTCGATGGTCGTCATGACCAGTTCCACGCCTCCGGGCACCTGCCGGCACTGGTGCTCGACAAGGGCCAGCCGGAACGGCGCGGGATAGAGTCCGTTGCCGTTGAAATCATCGAGCAGACCGATTCCCGTTTCCTGCCAGCGATTGTTGGCGACAAAATCGATGGCGCACCGCTTGTCGAGGAGGGTCATGCATCGCCCGCCGCGGGTCACGTCAAAGGCGGCAAGGAGAATATCGTTCTCAAGCACGACTACCGGATCATCACGGTAGTCCAGGTCGGATTCGTAAAATCGGGCATTCAAGAAAGGACCAATTCAGGTAGAGTCAGGGCCCCGAACGCGACAGTTGAATCAC
>Ga0187827_10003034_pt1 | contig 22193 bp, 27 predicted proteins | sample ETNtaG_39_FD_167969 | JGI IMG/M metagenome (GOLD analysis project Ga0187827, IMG submission 167969) | Marine microbial and viral communities from oxygen minimum zone, Eastern Pacific Ocean - ETNP2014_SV_150_PacBio MetaG (Illumina Assembly) | ecosystem: Environmental > Aquatic > Marine > Hypoxic... | reverse complement strand
TGGAATGGAGTCCTCATCCAGTCGACAATTACCGCCTTCACGCACCTAGCGCTTGGCTAATGGCCAATAACCATTGAGTAATTAGAGCCTGAGTGGCAATTGTTCAGACCGAGGGGTTCATGAGACAAACTGATTTCGCCGCGGTTATATGATTAGAGAGTGTTCCAATCACGGATACTATGCAGATGACCATCTTTGCCCGGCATGCAATGCAGAGGGGCGATTTATCATGCGTACAGGAGAGAGAAATAGTCTAGCACGTAGACTAGCCCTAGTACTGCGACATGCGCCCGAAAAATTTGATTTAGAAATGGATATCAATGGCTGGATTGATGTTAAAGAAATAATCAGACAATTCAAAAAGCAGGGTGGAAAGAGATTCCACTGGTTAAGACCTCATCATTTTGTAGCAATTTCGGAAACCGACCCGAAAGGTCGCTACGAAATTCGAGGAAACACAATCCGAGCAACATATGGCCATACCGTTGAGATAGAATTAGATTTACCTACAGATAATATTCCAGATTCGTTATTCTATCCTTGCAACCCTGCGGAAGCAGAGAATATAATGGAAGTAGGAATTTCACCTAGTGGTAGAGCGCACGTTCACCTTTCTGCATCAATTAGATCTGCAGCAGAAGCGGGACATGTACACTTCCCCCTCCCTACAATTCTCGAAGTAGATACCGCCCAAATGAATGCTGCAGGGGAAACAATCTGGCATGCTGGAATAACTGTCTACCTTGTAGATTCAGTTCCACCGCAATATATTACAGCAATAGATAATGATAATTCAGAATATATTCTTGCCCGAGCTCGATGGGAAGATGAAGAAGAGTGATTACTCATATTTTCCGCAAATAGGACAGAATTGTAAGTCTTCAGCCATCACGGCTCCACAGGAATTACATTTCCCATCGATAACACTTGGGCTAGAGATAGAATCTTGTGAAATTATTCTAACAGGATTTTCTCGAACTAGGAAGGGGTCTTGAACCTGAGAAATAACTTCCAAACTTGTACGGTAATCTATGCATTCCTGAATCGCGTTTTGAATCCTTTTTTCTAATCTAGTGCGCTCATTCAAATCGTCAATATGTGATAATTGGTCCAGTCGATTTTGAAGCCAACGCTGAAAGTTGGCAATCTCGGAATCATCAGACATAACTGTTGGAACATCAATCCTGTCATGAACCTCTCCATTGAATATTCAGTATCAATTCAACACATAGTACAAAGATACAAACCCCTTCGAGTAAATGAAACAATGGCGCACCTACTGATCAAATTTGGTGGCGGGCTGATTACAAACAAAGACAAAATGATGTCCGCGAATAGAGAAGCAATAAACAACCTCGCTAAGACTACGTCTATTTTATTAGCCCAAAATCATCATGTTACTATTGTCCATGGCGCTGGCTCATTCGGACACTTAAAAGCAAAAAAAATGAGGTTAGCATTAGGAGCCGATGGCTCTATTCTTAATCAACAAATTGCAGCAGTTAGTGAAGTAAGAAATGATATGGAATTACTTAATTCAATAATTTGTCAATCATTGGCAGAAAATGGTATTAAGACAAAATCTCACCCACCCTCCATCTGGGCAAATGGAACTGGGCCTGATTTTGAAGGTGATTTGACCCGTTTTTCAAAGATTGATCCAAATTCAATCAATATCACATTCGGAGATGTGGTTGACTGTAACGAACCGAAAAAATTTGGTATATTATCAGGTGATGATCTGATGGTACGAATCGCAAAAGAAATTGAAGGTATATCTCATGTTGTATTTCTACTAGGAGATACAGAAGGAGTAATGACTGCTCCCCCTAATGACCCGAAAGCGGAATTGATTGATACTTGGAAAATAGGGGATGTCCTACAAGGATTACATCAAGGTGAAATGGATGTTACCGGTGGTATCTTTCTCAAAGTCAATAGTGCAGAATTAATTGCTCAGAGTGTTAATGATGTTTGGTTAATTGATGGAAGAAAACCTGAACGAGTTATTGACCTCATAGAAAATGGAGTCACAATCGGCACTAGAGTGACAGCATAACGTCCATTTCGATTATATGGTGAGTTCACCTCGCCATGTTTGACGTCAATGACTAGTGAAAAGGAACACCTCAATGAGTACGAGGAAACTCAGTCGCTAATGATGGAAGAAAAATGCTTACTTGTTGATTCGGATGATAATGTAATTGGCAATATTTCAAAACTTGATAGTCATTATGCAGAAGGCTCACTTCATAGGGCATTTAGCGTATTGATTTTTGACTCAGAAGGTAAACTACTTGTCCAACAAAGATCTAGTGAGAAAATCACATTTCCAGGTGTTTGGGCAAATTCTTGCTGCAGTCATCCTCTTGATATTGAGGGAGAAAATCGAGATGCTGTTGATGGTGTTAAAGAGGCGGCTCGAAGAAAACTGGAACAGGAACTTGGCATATCAAGAAGTATAACCAATAGTTGGGATTTTCATCACATTGGACGTTTTGAATACCAATGCCGTTGGAATGATGAATGGATTGAACGTGAAATAGATCATGTCATGATTGTAAAGGCCGATGTTGAATTGAATTATAATAGAAATGAGATTCAGGCTGCTGAATGGATAAGTCGAGATGAGTTGACAAACATGTTGGGACATAAAGGGCGATGGAAGAATCAATTGATTGCACCTTGGTTTGAGCAAATTATTGCTAATTTTTTCCCTAGTGGTAGTAGCATCGATGACATTATCAAAAACCCACAACCAGATATAATCAGGTGTGGTGAATTGTCTGTTGCACATCCTGATGATTCTGCTGCGAATGTCCTTGCCGCACTAATTCAGCATAGAGATAGAGTAGAAACCGAAATTATGGAAAGTTTGAGTCGGATGGACCAAAAGAATCTCCATGACGCGATGGTCCATCTTTTCCAAGGTGGGGGGAAGAGATTGAGAGCTATTCTTCCCCGTTTAGTTGGAGAGGCTGTTGGGAATGCACACGAGGGGCACTATACATTGGGCGCAGCAATCGAAATTATTCATAACTTCACACTTATTCATGATGATATCATGGACCAAGATCCAATTCGTAGAGGTCTCGACGCAGTTCACATTCATTTTGACGAGCCCACCGCTATCTGTGCTGGTGATGCAATGTTAGCGATTGGATTCGAAATGCTTGGGGAATCAAAACACATACCTGGCTCAGATCTTGCTAGAATTATCAGAGCAATTGGATATATGGTTCGAATGGTTGCAAAAGGGCAACAAGAAGATATGGAATTCGAATCCAGAAGTCATGTTAGTGAAGAAGAATATATTGAGATGATTAAGGGGAAAACAAGTGCGATGTTTGAAATTTGTTCGGAAACGGGTGCTATTTTAGCCGGTACTGATGATAAAACAATCGAATTGATGGCCAGATGGGGTCTAAATCTTGGTCTTTGCTTCCAAATAATGGACGACTATATCGACATGACTAGTGACACTGAAACTCTAGGCAAACCCGCTGGTTCAGACATTGTACAAGGGAAAATGACCTTGATAGCAATTCATGCACTAGAAAGTGGTGCAGATATGCCAAATTTCAGAAAGTTGTTTGGAACTAGAGAAGATAGTGAAGAATTAGATTTAGCTGTCAGCGAACTCAAAGACAATGGTTCAATTCAATACGCTCTCGATAGAGCACTACACCACCACAAGATGGCACATGACTGTCTGGATTCTCTAGAACAGTCGCCTGCTGTAGACATCTTACGAGACATTACAGATTTCCAACTAGTCCGCATAAACTAATGTGATTTCAGAATAGGATTGCGAACTATGAAAGAAACAACTCGTTGCTTTCTCACCAGTGATCCATTGTACCAAGAATACCATGACAAAGAATGGGGCACTCCAAACTATAATGGGCGCAGATTATTCGAAAAAATTATTCTCGAAGGGGCTCAAGCTGGATTATCTTGGATTCAAATTCTTCGTCGACGGGAAAATTACCGAATCGCCTTCGATGGGTTTGACCCTAGTATAATTGCCAATTACGAAGATGAAGATATAGAGCGGCTCGTAGGAGATATTGGAATTATTCGTAATCGCGCCAAAATCAAATCGGCAATCAATAATGCTCGCGCCTTTATCGAGCACTTCGGAACTGATGAGGACGCCTTTGCTACTTTCCTCTGGTCCTTCGTTGATGGAGAGCCTGTCATTAATCACAGAGAAAGATGGGAGGATGTCGACGTTACGACTGATTCAAGCATTAAGATGAGTAAGGAACTCAAGAAACTCGGATTTACCTTCATTGGCCCAACAACATGCTACGCAATGATGCAAGCCGCCGGCATGGTAGATGATCACCTAGTTTCCTGCTTTAGACATACAAAGCATCGTTGAAATCAATCAGAGTAGTAATCTTCACCAGGAACTTCTGGCTTGAGTCCCTTACGCTCACGAATTTCGCCAACAATCTTTTCAAACAAACTCATTGGAAGAATATCAAAACCGGCATTCTCAGTATTCCAAATTGCGCGTCCTTGGCTTGCTGCTCGGATATCATTAGAGAAGCCGAAGCCTTCTGCTACTGGCATCTTACCAATTACAGAAGCAGTTGCACCATCAACAGGCATGTCTTCTATGACCCCGCGTCTATTGGTAACTTCTCGGGTGACACCGCCAATTACATCGTTAGGCGCGTCAATTCGAATGTTCTGTATTGGCTCAAGAATTACTGGACGGGAGCGGATGAGAGCACCACGGCAAGCACTACGAACAGCAGGGATTGTTTGAGCAGGGCCACGGTGTATTGCATCCTCGTGCAGCTTAGCATCGACTAGCCGCATCATAACACCCATCAATGGCTCTTCTGCAAGCGGGCCTTTCTTACATACCTCGTTGAATCCCTCAATAATTAATTCACGGGTTTCGTGAAGATTCTGAATACCCTTTGTGTCATTGACAAGAACATTGGTCCCTTTGATAGCATATATCTTTCGCATCAGATCCTTATTCATGCCAAATTCAGCAAATTTGTTCCCTGTTTCTTTAGCATCTTTATTTCGAACTGTTCCATCGCCAAAATGACCGTCTCGAAGTGCTTGGATTACTTCATCAGGAAGTGGTTCAGCCTCAATATAGAATCTGTTATGTCGATTTGGAGACTTACCTTCGAAAGCATGACCTTCGTTATTGGACTGGATACATTCGCGGTAAACAACGATTGGTTCACTTACATGTACTTTGATCCCTTGTTCTTCTTCAAGTCGATAAACTGTAATCTCGAGGTGAAGTTCGCCCATTCCAGCAAGTAAAGCCTCCCCGGTTTCAGAATTAGTTGAAACTTGTAGAGAAGCATCCGACTTAGCAAGACCGCGCAGAGCATCAATGAACTTAGGCAAATCCTTCATTGCCTTGGGTTCTACAGCGACAGTAACAACCGGTTCGGAGTAGTGTCGTATTGCTTCGAATGGCTCGGCATCTTTGTCCCGAGCGATTGTAACACCAGCAGCAGCACTGCGGATACCTGTAATTGCAGCAATGTTACCTGCACTAACTTCAGGAACCTGAATTCGGTCACTTCCGACCATCATACTAACTTGTTGAACTCGCTCTGCTTTACCAGCACCAATTGCCCACAAAGATTCTCCATGCTTTATCGAACCTGAATATACGCGCCCTACTGCAACTTCACCAGCATGGGGGTCCATCCAAATTTTGGTAATCATCAATGAAAGAGGACCTGAAGAATCACACTCCATCATCGCCTTACCTTCCACAGATTCTAAGTCGCCCTGCCAGATATTAGGAATTCGATATTTCTGGGCTACAAGAGGAGAAGGCAGTTTATCGACTGACATATCCAATAGGACCTCATGCACTGGTGCTTTCTTAGAGAGTGCTTTTTGGTCATCAGCAGCACAATGCTCGTAGATATCAGTGAAATTCAACCCTGTCTTTTGCATATATGGAACGGACATCCCCCAATTGTAGTAAGCAGAACCAAAGGCTACAGTTCCATTTTGAACAGATACCTTCCAATCCTTACGGACATCTTCTGGAGCAAAGGTATCAATCAATTTGTTAACCTTGAGAATGATTTTCTCAAACCTTTTCATCATTTCAGCACCATCAATCTGAAGTTCATTGATTAATCGATCAACCTTATTGATGAAAAGTACGGGTCGTACTTTTTCCTTCAAGGCTTGACGAACTACAGTCTCAGTCTGAGGCATAGTACCTTCAACAGCACAGGCTAGAATGATACACCCGTCAACTGCGCGCATAGCACGAGTCACGTCACCGCCGAAATCGACGTGGCCTGGAGTATCTATGAGATTGATGAGATAATCTTCCCCACCAACGTCGTGAACCATTGATGCGCTAGCTGCGTTAATTGTAATTCCACGTGCGCTCTCTTGTTCATCAAAATCTAGAACACGAGATTTACCGGCCAAATCTTCAGACATCATCCCTGCTCCGGCAATCAAATTGTCAGATAGAGTAGTCTTACCATGGTCTATGTGAGCTGCAATCGCGAGGTTCCTTACACGCTCTCGCTGATGCATTACTTCTTTGGCTCTCTCAATGTTATCTTCCTTACGGCCCATATTCACAACCTCTGGATGCCCGGCCGACCTGACATTGGTTCATAAAGCCGATTGTATCACTACGTGATACAAAGGTGTAGAAGAAGAAAAACGGGGAACCCGATTATCTTGCAGAAGCAGCGATTCGCTCAATTTCATCCTTCTTTCCAACAGCAAAGGAACTGACATCTCCAGCAGCTGCCTTATTTATCTCTGAGATTATTCCTTGCTCAAGAGTTCTTGTACTCTTAGCAGTGGCTGAGGCACATCCCATAGAGAGATTTCTCAATGCTACATCTAGTCGTCTACTAGGTGATGAGTCCACAGCCTTAGGTTGGCTAACAGCTCCGAATTTAATGCGAGTAGTTTCTTCACAAGGAGCAGAGTTAACAATCGCGTTGATGAAATGTTGCAGAGGGTTTTCGCCAGTACGATTAGCAATACTGTCTAATGCTGATTCGAAGGCCTTTGCGCAGTGCTGTTTCTTTCCACTAAACTTCCCACTGCGCATTAAATTATTGATAAAACGTTCAATGACTGAAAGTTTAGCCTTACCGAACCAAGCATTTGCATGACGTCCGCCACTGTGTGGCGTTCCAATTGTTGTTAGATTAATGTAAGGGGCTAGTCCTGGATCACCGCAAACAACTTCTGTAGCATCCCACTTGCCAAAAACCATAGTACCAATCCCGGCAATAGGCGAAGCTTGTTGAGGTTCTTCGTCGGACATGAAATCACCTAATTGGCTTCTCCTTTCGTCCACGAACCATTTCATCTAAAGATACTCCGTTCACTTTGATGACCTTGAATCTGACACCAGGCAAATCACCGTAAGAACGACCCATGCGTCCCCCAATACCCTCGACGAGTACCTCGTCGTGCTCATCAATGAATGAAATTGCTCCATCGCCTGGTGCAAAAGCAGTGAGTTTATTTCCTGTACGGATTAGTGAAATCTTCACAGCCTTACGTATTCCTGAGTTAGGTTGTTTAGCCTCAATTCCAACCTTTTCAATTACGATTCCTTTAGCTTGTGTTGAACCACGAAGTGGATCATGTTTCAGTACCCCTCCTTGGCGTCGCTTGAGTTCACGGGTCTTGAATTTACGCTCATTCCAACGAAACCTTTTGCGGTCCTTCTTCATCTTTGGTCCAGAGAATAATCCACGACCCAAGCACAGCACCTCGAATGAACGCCCCGCCGACCTACCTTCCATATAAGAGCGTGACGGACTAACCATAGGTGGAGGGCTGTACTGCTCCTCTCTCACTAACATTGAAGCAGAAGACGCTACGGGGTCATTACAATGGCATTCAGGGACTTACTCTCTGGCGTAGAAATCATTGACGAAGAAGTTAGTGTAAACCATGATATGTGTGACCACTCCATTTCATCTGGCAATGGCCCTATGATTTTCACATCCATCAAAGAATCGCCGGGCCATTCTGCAGTGATGAACGTACTGGCAAGAGACCGCTTGTGCGAATTATATGATTTGACTCCTGGTGAATTGATTGATATTCTCGCATGGGCTATGGAAAACCCAATTGAACCGGTTTTGATTGATAGAAGTAAAGCCGCTGTGCTAGAAAACACCCAAGAAGATGTAAACTTAACAAAACTCCCAATTCCTTGGCACTATAGAGAGGATAGAGGTAGATATCAATCTGCATCTGTCATAATCGCTCAATACAACGGCATTCGGAATATGTCATTCCACCGTCAATTTCTTCGAGATGCAAACCATTGCGTCTCACGATTTGTACCTCGACACCTTCGTACAATGACAGACAAGGCAAAAGAAAACGGAGATGATGTTGATATCGCTGTAGTTAATGGCCCAGATGCACTTGTTCTTCTTGCTGCAGCAATGTCATTTGAACAAAATCTCGATGAATTAACTGTTGCTGCTGCTTTGCATCAACGCCTATATGGGAAACCACTAGAGTTAGTTGAATTGTCTAATGGGATACAAGTCCCTGCTGATTCAGAATACGCTATGGAAGCCCGCATTACACTGGAATTTGATGATGAAGGACCTTATGTTGACATTACTGGGACTGTAGACGATGTACGACAAGAATCCGTCATTGAGTACGATGCAGTACATCATCGAAATTCACCCCTCTTCCATGCCCTGTTACCCGCTCAAGTCGAGCATAGAACTCTGATGGGGTTGCCAAGAGCTCCCACAATCAAGGCGGCTGTAAATGAAGTGGTACCCTGTACAGACGTATACATGACTGATGGAGGTAGTGGGTGGCTATCCGCTGTAGTTGCAATAAGGCCTCAGGAAGATGGAGATGGAATCAAAGCCATACACGCAGCGCTAAATGGCCATAGATCTATGAAACAAGTGACTATAGTTAACGAGGATATTGATTGTTCCGACCCCGTTAGAGTAGAATGGGCATTAATGACAAGGTGGCAACCAGACAAGGACACAGTTATTCTTTCAGGACAAAAGGGTTCTAGCCTTGACCCAAGCAGAGATTCTAACGGTCTAACGAGTAAAATTGGCATAGATGCAACAATTCCCCCTAATATTGACCACACACCCTATGAAAGTGTCCTGTGAGGTAAAAGAATGGCTGGCTCCAACATAGGTGCAAAACTACAGCACCCTCGCAGAAGTTTAGGCAATAGACATCGCAGCCAGGCTGAAAAATTTCTTACTCTTTCTAAAACTGACTCTTCTAATCTAAAATGGGCTGAACAGAGTGCAAGGCAGGCTGTACTTCACGATTTTACTCAACCAGAAAATTGGAGGGTTCTTCTAGAAACTAAATTAGCAAATAGCGATAAGATTGGAGTGAGGGCTGTATTGGATGAATTGTTCATAGTTTTAGGACGAGACCCTGAGTTACTCCAACAATTAACTGAAGTTGATTTATTAATTTCAGGAAAAAACCTGATGGATGCTGCGCTCTCAATTGACCCCATAGATCCGGATAAATGGTGGGAAAAAACCCAGAGTAAGGAAGAAATTGAAGCGTTTATTTCAAGAGTGCGAGAATTAGACTTCACTGATGCTAGAGCAAATATTCTCTTCGCAAGAAGAATGGAAAGACTTCTTGAAAACGGATACGAAGATGAGTATCTAGAATTAACAGCAAAATTACTCGCCCAACGCCCATCAAATCATGAAGCTTGGGCGAAAATGGGTCGTTTGCATGAAAGACGAGAAGAATCGGATAAGGCTTGGTTCTGTTATGATCAAGCCCAAACTCACATGCCTTCAATCAAAGTACGTGATGAATTCAAACAAAGAATGAGTGCGAAAATTGATGGAAAAGACGCGAAGCCTTGGAATGCCCCAGATATAGACGATAGGGTTGAATTTCTCAGAAGAATGCAAATTCTTGCCACACCTGCATCCGCGAATACAGAAGATATTGAAATGGAGAATTTATCCAATGAATCAGAAATTAATCGCGCAAAACGTTTATTCGAAAGTGGCAGAAGTTCTGAGGCTTTCTTTATTGCAAGAAGGCTTGCTGCTGAAGGTGACTCGGAAGCCCTTGATTTAGCAAACCAGATAAAAGGTGAAATGAATGAAGAACGATAAGGAAAATTGGGTGGTTGCTTGGGTAATCCCGAACTCTGATATGGAAGGGCCTTGTTGGTTAATGGTTAGACATTCTGAGAGAGGATGGGAATTACCTGGTGGAAGTTTACTAGAAGGGGAGAGTCATGAAATTGCCGCACTTCGAGAAGTTTACGAAGAAACAGGCCTATTAGGAACGGCTACAGCCATAGACTCTGAACTCCTTGAAGGAGGCACAGTAGTCAGAATCACAGTTAGTGATGAACCCGGACCATATGGTTGGGATTCTGAAGACCCGAACATCGAAGAAGTGGGGTGGTGCATAGAACCCCCTAGTGAGTTATTCTGGGGTGAAAAAGAAATTCAGAAGTTAATTAATCACGACTGGAGTGCTTCAAGAAGCCTAGAATCTTGAATTGAATTAGAATGCTCAGATATTCGATTAATCCATGATTCTTCGCCAAGCACCTCAGCAGCGTCAATAATTAACCCAAGATCATTTCTCTCATTACCTGAAACATCAGACGTTAATATTGGAATTAAATGTTCTACAACATCCTTGATATCTTCCGGATTAGATGCAATCCAAGAGTTACCCGGAACTGGACGAGGTGCGGCTGTCTCTATTCTGTGTAACATTTTAGGAGCAGAAGAATCAACCTCTTCAAGTGCAAGATCCAACCATTCCAAACCGGCAACTATCGCTTCTGCAGTCAATTCATATTCAAGGAAAATTGCCCGAGCAGTCCACAAATGGCGCATTGCGGGATCAAAGTCAGACAGGGCAGCAAGCATTCTAGCCACCTCAATTCGAGAAAGACCTCTAATTTCGGGAGGATGACCACTGTTTTTACTAATGTCCGAGTGAACGGCAAGAGACATCATTATCTCACCGTTATTCGCATGCCATGCAGCTAAATTTAGCATAGATATGCCATGGAGAGAAGACCCTGGCATCATAGCATTAAGTCGGTCTGTACACCATCTCAACTCTATGCCCGATTTATCATTGCCGTCGGCTGCTAGTAGTGCCCTTTCAATCCGGATCCTAACTTCAGCTTCAGTATCTCTTTCAGATGTTGAACGGGAACGAGAAAGAAGCTCTTCTGAGATTGTAACCGCTTCTGCTAATTTCCCTTCGAGTAGTAATTGTTGCATAGAAATTAAATCTCTTTGTAGTGGAGTTAAGCGAGCAAGAATATCATCTGGACCTTCAGCACCATCAATTAACATGGCAGAAGCAGTAGAAAACAGTTCACTATCTGGAATATTCAATTCATCAACTCCGTAGATAAGGCCGCAAGAACACTAGACTCAAGTTCAACTGGATGGACTTCCCCCGACCATCCAGCAGCACCAGGGTGGCCTCCACCCTCACCACCTAATTTACTTACTAAGTTAGACATGACAACACCAAGATTGACTCCTTGATTTGTGGCCGTTCGACTGGCTCGTCCAGTAATACGCATACCGTCGGGGATTTTCTTTTGCACGAAGGCAACATGAGCTCCCGCTCCGATTAATGCATGAGCGACTACTCCCTCGTGCGTACTAGCCTTAGTAGTGGCTACAATAATACCTGCAACATCTTGAGAGTGGGATTGACTTACGGCCTTCAGAATTCCCATTCTTTGAGAATAATTCAAATCCTTACTTTCCATCTTTTCAATTACATCGACAGGGTCAACACCACTAGCCTCGGAAATTTCTTCGACTCGGCGGTAACAACCAGGTCTTGCGTGTTTAAATCGACCTGTGTCAGAAATTATTGCTGCAAGTAACAGAGTGGCAGATGATAAACTCAATTTCGCCGATCTTATTTTCATCCACTCCCAAACCATCTCTGCTGTAGAAGAAGCATCTGCTTTGACAATTAGAGCATCACTCGACCACTCTTCAGAAGCAGATGTATGATGATCAATGACGCAAATAGGTACTGAACTAGGCAACTCAAACCCAATTTGCCCTGGTGAGGCTGAATCAACAACAATGATGCCGCCAAGAGAACGAGGGAGAACTGGGCGATTAGGATCCAATATGTGGAAGCCATAATCCATATCAGATAACATTCTCTTGGCTAAAGAACCAATATTCGTACCGCATGCCCTAGCTTTAGGCCCTATGGCTTCTGCAATTACCAAAGCAGAACCAATCGTATCCATATCACCATTCTTGTGTGTAAGAACAGCGACAGCACCTCTTTCAGTAGCGGAATCTATCCAATTAGAAAGTTTGGAATAATCAGGTTCACTCATGGAAATCACAAGTTCATTCTAAGTTTTCAGCGACCCTGGTGTATTCAGCCCTAATTTCCGTTTCTCGCTCATTCAATCTAACGAGATGTGTTTCAATTGTTTGTTTGGAATCTTTCAAATCTTTACTGAGTACATCTCTATCTTCTACCTCAAGTAATATTGCACCCAATGCGCGATATACAGCCCTATCTTTAGATTGAGTTTTCAAAGCCTCCACCGTAAGAGAAATTTCATTCATCTGAGAGGTTAATGACTGGATTTGGCCTCTAACCATCTGAAGTTCCTGTACTAGAGACTGTAATTGCTGCTGGTCGGACATGTGTTCACCTCATTGCTGGATATTATTCAATGCCTCGTCTGCAGCAGATATTCCTCTAAGCACAGTATTCCAGCGGGCTCGCATATCTACAAAAGTATCCGAGTTACCTGAAATTGTGACAATTTCACCATCTCTAGTTACATCGGCCTCAGTAATCATTGCTGCAGCCAAGGCTTCGGCCTTTGCATGTTTAACTCGAAGGACAAGAGTGACTGGCTCACTCTTCTTCGGAGTCAGCACCGATTTCACCTTCAGCTATTTTACGCTCGTAGTCGAGTGCAGCCTGCTGTGCGATAACTGTCATGTCGGTAGCTGTTGCTCCCTCCATACCACGGCGGATGACACGATTGTTAGCATCGGTTGCACGTGTGAAAGGTTCCCACACACCTCCTGTGAAAGTGTGACTGCACTTACGGCATTCCCAAATTCCTGCTACTTTACGAGAAACCTTCTGGTATTGACAGACTGGACAAGTGTATTGCCGGGACTTCTTTTTCAGAGCAGAACCAGCACGACGGCGAACACTAACACCATAGCGTGGGCCGAACTTTGCTGTTGCTCCAAGTTTCTGAGTTCTCTTTGCCATTTCACTCACCTTCTATTGCCTTATCTACGAGATCTCGAAGTTCTGCACACCTTGAGCGAGCCTCATTCATGATCTCAGCGAATTCGGCCGCTGTGAAGATTCCCTTTAGACCCTTCTGAAGTGAATGGACGTGGTCATCATCACCTAGGGTGATGTGGATGCGCTCGTCACCACCAAGTTCTTCTCGCTTATCGGCATCGAAAACAAAACGTCCACCGACTTTGTGATAGGAGCACATTATAGGAGTCTTTGACACCTCTAGAGGCATGTCTTCACCCGCCTCAAAACGTTCTGCAGGGACGGTTGCACTCTTCAATGCTGCAATTGCAGCCAAGGCGAATGCATCGAATAAATTACCATCATCAGATATTGCGAATAAATCTAGAATTACTTGCCATGCCTTTTCGCCCGGAATAATGCACAAATCTTCTGTATTAATACATCCAGATTCACGGATTCCTCTATCAACCACACGGCCTAATTCAATAGATTGAGGACTAGGTGGCCCAGGTTCCCATTGGCGCCCAGCTACTGGTCGGACTTCTGCACTACACATCAAACCGCCCTGATTAGGTCGGTCTGGGTAAGGCGTCATAATTTGGAATTTGACACCAGCAAATACAATGGTATCACCCATTCTTACTCTCGCTGATCCTTCAGCACGAGTTAAACAATCAATTTCCAATTCAACATCACGACTTTCGAAGCGCCCGCGCCCATCATGGCGCATGTCTTCGGCAGCTAATTCAGCCAAATGAGCACGCAATAACTTAGGAACAAGTGGAATTGCCATTATGCCTCACCTCGCTTTAGAGCCTCGACCATATGCTTGTGAACAATTTTGGCTGCTTCCATATTGTAGTCCCAAGCCTCTTGAAACTGGTCTGGAGACAAGTCTCCATCCATTTGGAGGAATACTAATTCGCCAGAATTTGGAAGGATTCCCATTGGCAAATCTGCCTCGCCATAATTGTCCTCTTCTTTGTTAAGATCACAAACCACAATATCGTGGACCTTACCACTGGCAACAGACACTACAAGATCGGTCATTGGGATCCCCGCATGGGCAAGAGCCACGGATGCAGCGGTAATACCAGCACATCTTGTTCCTGCTTCGGCACAAATAATTTCAATTTCAACTCGAATCTTACTCCTTGGGTATAATTCAGTAAGAACTACACTTTCTAGAGCCTCAGCAGTTACCTTTGATATCTCACGACTACGTCGGTTAAATCCAGGCCGGATTCGGTCTGTAGTTGAGAAAGGTGCCATATTGTAGCGTACATCTAGTACTGCCCTGTCTTGACGCTGAATCTTACGTGGATGAGCCTCCATAGGGCCATAAACTGCCGCAATTACGTCGTTTAGACCCCATTTCATACGAGCTGAACCATCAGCAACAGGAACGACTCCAACTTCTATCGACATAGGCCGAACCTCGTCTATTTTCCTGCCATCTAATCTGATTCCGTTCTCATCTATACATTGTACATCTCCGTATCCACCCATTAGGCAACACCTCCATATTCAGCAACTTTTGCCTTTTCAAGCAGATTGTTGAGTTTGTTTCGAGCCTCGATTATTCCACCGAGATCACCGTCGATCCAGACACGTCCATTATCGCCAGCGATAACTCGACATTCTGTCTCTTCCTTCAATTGGCGAAGATTATTCCCTCCACGTCCGATTAATCGGCCTAGAAGATGAGGATCTATCGCCTCAACACTACCAGATCTAATTGCACGCAGACCCATTCCCTTCATTGTGACGACACTGGAATGGTTTTCTTCGACTTCCTGTACTCTACACAAAATCGCATCACCAATATCCAATACTTTGCGAATACCACCAAATTCAGCCTTAGATGGGCCGAGACTCATTGGTAGTATGGCATTGAACGGAGCACCGATGTCAATGAACCAGATATTACTGGTACATCCTTCGATATATCCGATTACCAAATCGCTAGGCCGCGGGACATAAGCTGTACGCCGCGGCTCAATCGAAACAGTACCGTCTCGATTATTCATTCGTCCTTGTTTCAAAGCTCGAAGTCGGCCGTCCATGACGAGAACGCCATGACCTGCATCGAACTCCCCAGAATCGCCCAGATCGTCTCCGGGGGCAACAAGCAGGGGTGCTTGTTGAGATCTGCGCGGTCCGTCCGCGCGGTTGTCTCCACTCATATTATCGGGCCGCGCGACCAACCACCCCTTCATAACCGTTGATGTATACACCTACGGTGTAATTGAAATCGATGTTTGAAGCGAGTTAATCGAGTTCCTTAACATCAAGCCCGGAAGATCTCTTAGCCACTCTACTAATCAAATCTGACTTCATTCCACCAGGACACTCAACAATGCAGGCCCAAGAGCCATTTTCTAGCCATTCTTCCTTCTGAATCATATCTCTTAGTAATTTATTGACGCCACCGTAGTCCTTCCCTGATACTCGGAAAGCAAGACGTACTGTGATGAACTGAAGAGGAATTAGGGAGCGTATAGCTTGAACGGCGTCAGCAACCTGTCTCTCAACCGAGAGGAACGGGTCAACACTGAATCTTGCTTCATCAAGTGCATGTTCGATTCGAATAGGCGGGTGAGGGCCACGAGTTTTGGGGTCTGTAGCGGTTGAGGCAATTGCATGAATGATTTGTTTACGTTTATCGGAAACCATTTTCTTACGTTGAGATGTTGTAAGTTGTATTGAGCCATCGATCAATATTTTTTCAACACAGGTTCGCAATTCTGTTGTGCCAAAGATATTCATCAATGCATCTCCTGTGGGTCTATCTCCTGACTTAACATCCGACCAAACTTCATCTGTAGCAAGCATTTCTTCGAAATCAACAGATTCGGGATTATCTTTCCACTTAGTCACTAACTCAGGATCTACAAGAATCTCATAACGATTTCCACCCTTTTCGAGGCGGGCTATAACCGCATCATCTAGGCTGACCATGCTATGCGAGTTGCAAAGCCGGATTTAGAGTAATGGGGGGTAGCCTCAAAACTTTCAATTTAATTTGTCGAGATGCTTGACTGTATCTTCACGAGACAATTTCTTGTACCCATCACCATTGACGACAGCGATTTCGACTGCTTCCCGATTAAGGTCTTCATCTATAGATTCCCTCAATGCTTCCAGACCTAGCTTAATAGCTGCATTCTGAGTCATTCCTTCTTTCCAATTAGACTCAAAGTGGTCTACAACTAGAGATCTACCGCGACCTATTGCTCCAGCATGATACGACTGATATGCTCCAGAAGGGTCAGTCTCAAAGAGATGAACGCCCTCTGCATCAACTCCCGCAATAAGTAGAGCGACTCCGAACGGTCGTGCACCTCCATACTGAGTAAAAGATTGCATGTAATCGCACATCTTCTTGACTAGAGTAGTAACAGGTACTGAGTCGCCATAAGTCATTCTGTTAACTTGGCACTGTACTCGAGCACGATCGACTAGTTGACGAGCATCAGCGACTAGGCCAGAGGTTGTGAATCCGATGTGGTCATCAATTTGGTACATCTTCTCGATTGAATCGATAATGACCAACTTACTAGAGATTCTCTTATCAACAATTAATACAACACCGTCTCGGAACTTCAAACCGACTGTAGTAGTACCTCTTTTGACAGATTCTCGAGCGTACTCGACCTGATACAATCGTCCATCTGGCGAAAAGGTCGAAACCCCATGGTCATATCCACGTCCACTCGGCTGCATGATAACGAAGTCGAAGCCAAGCCGGCCTCTTATCAACCTTAGTTGACGCGAGTCGAGAGATGGAGAGTAATTGAGGTAAAAGAAAAATCTCGTAAGTAGTGGATTACTCGGGAAGGTATGCGCGTAGCAGTCCTATCTTCAGCTGGAAAGGATTCTACATATGTCTCATGGTGGGCAAAAATGCAAGGATGGCAAGTTGTTAGCCTTGTCACAGTACACATCACAGGCAATGATTCCATGATGTTTCAGATCCCTAATACTGCTCTTGCCGGATTACAAGCTTATTCAATGGGCACTAATTGGTTTCCCATACTTTCTGATGGAACAGAGGAAGAGGAAATAATAGATCTAGAAAATGCCCTTTGTGGAAATAGCGATTCATTGGATGCATTCAAACGCATTTGTATAGACTATCCTGCTGTTGAATTCCCCTCCAATATGTCTATTCAACAGGAAAAAATGGAAATTGATGCTCTAGTAGTCGGTGCACTACGTTCCGACTACCAAAAAACTCGAATTGATCGGATGTGCGAACGACTAGGTATTATTTCCTACAGCCCGTTATGGCACAATACATCTGAAGATTACATGACAGCATTAATTGAGCATGGTTTTGATGTTCGAATAGTTAGCGTATCGACCGAGGGTATGGACGATGGATGGCTAGGTATCAGACTAACAAATGAATCCTTGGAAAAATTGCTAGAATTGTCTTCAATACATCGATTTAACGTAGATGGAGAAGGTGGAGAATTCGAAACTATTGTAGTCGCCGCTCCACATATGAATGATGTAATAGAAACTGATGGAGAATCTATGTGGGATGGCACAAGAGGAGTCTGGAATCTCACTTCTGCACGCTTGAAGTCTATCCGCTAGCCTCAAGGGGGGTAGTCAAGTCGCCTGAACACGGGGAACGTAGTGACAGTATCACCGCTAGACTACCGTTATGGTCGACAAGAGGCAAAAGACATCTGGTCGAGAGAAGGCCGCCATGGTCGACAATTAGATGTTGAAAGAGCCTTAATTTGGGCTCACTGCCAACTTGGTAAAGTCAGTGCTGAGCATTATGACATCATCGCTGATATCGCAGATCCTGGTATAGTAACAGCAGATAGAGTCGAAGAAATCGAGGCAGAAACCCGACATGACATCATGGCACTAACCAAAGCCATGGCAGAAAAGGCTGGAGAAGCCGCTTGGTGTATTCATCTTGGAGCAACCAGCAATGATATTGTTGATACTGCTGTTGCTCTACAAATTAGAGATAGTATTCGAATGCAGCGAAAAATGCTGAAGACTCTCCTTACCACTCTTTGCGACTTAGCTGAGAGAGAGAGAGATACTGTAATGCTAGGACGCACGCATGGGCAAGCAGCAGTCCCCATCACTTTTGGTCTAAAAATCGCAGTATTTGTAGATGAATTCAGGAGACATTTGGAGCGTCTCGATGAACTTGAAAATCGCGCTATCACTGGTAAATTCCTAGGAGCAGTTGGAACTGGGGCAGCTCAAGGAGAAAATGCCAAAGAACTACAAAAAATGATTCTCGATCATCTTGGACTTTCAGTTCCTGTAGCCACTACGCAAGTTGTGGGCAGGGATCGATATATCGAGTGGGTGGGATGGATGGCTAATGTGGCAACATCAATCGAAAAACTGCTTCAAGAAGTAAGAAATTTGCAACGAAGTGAAATCGCGGAAGTCGGAGAATGGTTCGATACGGAAAAACAAGTAGGCTCTTCCACTATGGCGCACAAAAGAAATCCCATCACTGCTGAAAATGCATGTGGTCTTGCTAGAATCGTTAGATCAATGATTATCCCCTCTTATGAAAACGCCCTACTATGGCATGAAAGAGATCTTGCTAATTCCTCGAGTGAGCGCTTCACATTATCTCACTCAATGATTCTATTAGACGACATTCTGGCCAAGTGCGACCGAGTAATGGGCAAGTGTGTTGTTGATGCTAAGCGCATGAAAGCCAATATTGAATCGCAGAATGGGCTTGTTATGGCTGAAAAGATGATGTTAGCACTTGTTGATTCTGGAATGCACCGAGATAATGCCCACGAAGTTCTACGTGGCGCATCCATGATAGCAGTTGCAGAAGGACGTCATCTAAGGGAAGTATGTGGCGAAAATTCAGAAATCACAGATGCTTTCGACTCCGACACCTTGGATTCACTATTCGACCCAATGAGTCATCTAGGAGTAAGTGGCGAAATTGTTGACGAAGCAGTAGGGTTGACTCGCAGTATTCTTTGATTCTGTATTAATTCACTACAAACAGTAGTAATCCTCATCCACCTTGAACATACGCAGTGAAACATGCTCGACTTAGATTCAGGGCCTATTCATCTTTCTGTGGAAGCAGGGATAGGAGGGACCACACTTGCTTTGAGCATGGCAGCAAAGTTGTTACAAGAAAAATCCCGCATAATTTGGTTCGGCAGAACAATGCCTAACGGAGAAAGAATGTCACAAATTTTTTCAGGCTTAGACCATTCAAAACTAGATAGATTCTATGCAATTGAATTTGGTGAGAAATTATTGATTAAAACAAAAGAGATGAAACCTCTATTGTCTCATTTAACAAAAGAAGATCTTGTTATCGTTGATGATTGGTGCCCTTCGCAGGGTAGAGTGCCCTCTTCAGATATTGAAGCAATGAAAATGATAATTGATAGAACAAAAAATACCCGAGTTCTGTTTATTTCAAAGGCTTATGAAAATCCCTCTAATGAAGGAATGCCTTGGCGTAGCAGAGGTGGTAAATTAACTGATTTAAGGCAAGTTTGGTTACTAATCAAAGATGATTTGCGAGATACTCGCATCATAATTGATGGAACTAAAGAGATAGAACTGAAATTAGATAATAATGGATTTTCATTGAACTAATTTTCCCAATTAACGTTTTCATCATCCAATAATTGGCTCAATTCCGTCATTGCTTCGTCATCGAGGCGCATTAATTGCTCAGGATCTCTTGCTTCGCCACTATAATCATCAATATTTGATAAAGATGCAATAATTCTTTTCTGACGAAGGCGAAGAATCAACCAAACCAAAATTAGTGCAGAGAACGAAAGGAGCCACTGAAAAATAGTCTCCCATTCAATAGCCATGTGTCGCCATAGTGGCTCCATTATTGACTCTTAGGAGGTGTTGGAATACCTCGATAGAGTGGTTTAGCAAGATGCCTGCGATTAGAAGGAGATGGCTCTACCCATCCATTGTGAAAGAGGTAATTATCTGTTTTTTGTTGAATTAACCATGCCTTTTCTATAGTATCTCCACAAACCAAACAACGGAGAGGTTGCTCATTTCCAGCACTCCGCATACTCTTACCACAACAAATAGGTCGGGACGAAAGTCTTGGTGTTGCATTTACTAATTTCAGCCTCTCTAAATGGTAATCCCCATCGGGTGAAAGAAGCCCTACCCAATGGATGACATCACCGGGCTTCAAACTTCTAAGCAATTGATTTACATCACCTGATTCTGCAAATGCAACAATAGTTGAGTGTTGATTATCTTTGATTATTGGAACGCTCGCATGACCGCCTTGAATTTCTAAAGGGGTGTTCAAAACCACAGACTCATAGTATCCTACAACATGGTCATCAGATACCTGATTGGTTCGATGTAATGCGAATCTTTCTGATGACTCGACTGAACTATGACTTTGCAACCATTCATGAGCTTTTACTAATTCATCAGCATCATCCCCACGGATACCGTAGAGAACTGGACAGTTTGTTCGAGGTGAAATTAGAGTACGGCCAGTTGTTGGGTCTCTATTTGCGAAAGTTGTTGGGAATTTATCAGAAAGAGACTGGATGACGGAGGCAGAAATTCCTCGTTCAGAGCCAATTAACTGCGCATCCCGCCAAGAAATCAATTCCCATGTATAACTATCATTTGATTGCCAAGAAATCGCAGCTGTCGCCCCGACAATTCCCGATTGACCATCAGAAAAACGAATGGTGGTTTCTGGAAATTTGGACAAGTCATTTATTCGAGAAGACGGTACAACCATTTGGCGTACTGAAGACCAATACCACTCAGGAGGGAATTCGTTTGTCGTGTAAACAAGACAAGGGTTAGGTGAAGCCCCACTAGTAGGGTAATCGGATTTTATCTCGTTACAAAGTTCATCAAAGAAATTGCAAATTACAGATTCGAAGAGTAAAAAAGAGTTAGAATTGACTGAACAAATAGCACCCAATGCAGCATTACCACGTGTGCGTTCAGGAGCGAAAGGCCACAAACGGACAAGCCTACGTTCAACGATTTCGAGAGAAGGAATATTTTCTAATAAAACTTGCATTAAACGATCAAAGTGTTCAGTAGTACAAGCATATTCAGTATGATCAGTGTCGTCCAATCCAATACGGACGACCTTTGTGTTATCGGTGTCGCTCACGCGACACCCCCCAGTATTGTTTCAATAACATCCGATATTCCTAAATTGGAATCACAACGTAAACCAAGAACACCAAATTCTGAGGCAGCGCCCATATCCACACCTCTATCACCAACCATAACTGAACTAGACTCATCTGGCCTATCAGTCCAGTCTCTGTCATACAATATACTCCAATTTTCAAATTGTAGATTCCGCGCAGCAGCCTCAATTAATTGACGACCTGCTTCCAGCATCCCAGGATTTGGTTTACGTGACCAAGCACCTTCCCATGGCGCATAAGGAGAATATAGCACTAAATCTAACAGTGCATCGGAATCCTGTTCGAGAAGCAATTTTCTAATTTTATGGTGAATTTGGTGTAAGTTATTTGCATCCCAATGCCCTCTTCCAACGGGTGATTGATTCGTAACTACTACAATTCGGAATCCGTCTCTTCTAAGTCGCCCAATAGACTTAGCAGCATGAGGTAGGAGAACAACTTCATCAGGAGAATTGACATAATTCTCAGAACCCAAATTAATTACTCCGTCGCGGTCTAGATAAGCTATTTTCCCCATCCAACTAATTCCATTAGGTAGTGGTTCCAATAGTAATTTGTCATTAAGCGCCGCACCATCACGGTGGGGCTCTAACATGGCAATCACAATCCTCGCTCACGCTTGGCCTTTGATGCTTCCTTAACGATATGATTGATAATCAACTGCATATCTTCTATCCTTTCCATAGACTCAGTAGGTACTATGATGGCGAC
>Ga0187827_10003033_pt1 | contig 22198 bp, 25 predicted proteins | sample ETNtaG_39_FD_167969 | JGI IMG/M metagenome (GOLD analysis project Ga0187827, IMG submission 167969) | Marine microbial and viral communities from oxygen minimum zone, Eastern Pacific Ocean - ETNP2014_SV_150_PacBio MetaG (Illumina Assembly) | ecosystem: Environmental > Aquatic > Marine > Hypoxic... | reverse complement strand
CTCTTCCAAACTCAATACCTGTTGTTAGATTTAATCCTTGAATATTGATAATTTCAAAACCTTTGTTATGTAAAAATTCAGCTTCTTTTGTATTAATTTCATCTAAATAAGGCGTTCCTACAACTATTTTTTTTATTTGTAATTCGCGTAACGCATCAACGACTCCTGTTACAAGCGTCATAGGAATCGCATACGGCGCTCCTTTTTTTATTTCGGTCATTATTTTTTCTTCACCAATAACAATAGACCCTGATGTACAACTATAACTTATGACATTTGGTTTTACATCTGGTTGAATTCTTGACGCTGCATCTGCAATGTGTTCTATATGCTTTGATAATGTTTCGTTAGTTGTATAATCATCCGTCTTCAATCGCGTAATATGAATAGCTACATCTTTGGGGACAATATCAAAAAAATCACTTTCTGCCGCAAGATCAGTAGACATCAAAATAAAACCAAGTTTAGCTCTATTATGCCTTCCCTCGTTCATTTCAATATTGCGAGTTTTTGAATTAATTATATCTCCAGGTTTAAACATAATTTTAAAATACTATATCGTTCAAAAATTTATAGAATTAAAAAAATTTAATTATCTTTCCAACCACCAACGGTTTTGAAAAGCCAATGTAATATTCTTTTTGATTACTGAATCTTTATCTTTCACTTTATCTTCCTTACTAAAAAATCATACATTCCAATAAAAGCATCTGGATTATTTTTTTCAAATTGATCCCAATTATCCAGAGAAACATTATTTTTGTCATTTGAAAAAATTATGGAAAATTTATTTTTTAATGATTGGTCAACAAAACCTAAAAATTCTAAATTGAAATTTTTTGATATTTTAGAAATTTGTTTTAATGTAAATCGATGTTCTTGAATATGAAACATCAAGTCTCTTACTGCTGATGTTGAATAAAAATCTTTTCTATAAAGTACCTTTTGGAGTAATTTATTTTCTTTATTTTCAATTATTGCCTTTCTGCATTTTCTGATATCGTTAATTGTATTCATAAATTTTTTATTTTTTATAAATTTTCTTACTTCAATTATATCTTGTCTTGCTAATTCGCTGTATAAACCTAGTCGCAATAAGCCGTGTGGTTCCAACAGTTCTAATAGCACTTTTAATCCTTCTAAAGGATTACGCATATGATGGAGGACACCAGCGCATTCTATAACATCAAATTTTTTGTTTAAATTTTTTAATTGTAAAATATCCGCATGTAAAAATTCTATATTTTCTAGATTTAATTCTTCTATTTTTCTTTTGGCATAAGCAAGGCTTGTTAAACTTAAATCGACTGCAAGTATATTCGCATTTAAATAATTGTTGGCTATAAGGATCTGTTTTCCTGTTCCACAACCGGCAATGAGAATATTGGGGTTGTCAAATTTGTTATTAATTTCAATTTTGTTTGGCCTTACTAAAGCATTTATAATAGTTAAAAAATTGGTTGGTATATTGCCATAAAAATATCTCCATCTTGGATAGGGATGCTTTTCATATTGATCTCTCACCTTTTTAGACACAGCATCAGAAATTTCTCCAAGTGATTTAACTGAATTTACTAATTTCTTTTCTCTTAATGGTTCCTTAATTTGCATATTAACCAAATTATTAAATAAAACATTTCTAGATTTATAATTTGATAATTTGCTTATAACATTTTTCAAAGAATATAGTGGAACATAACAACTCAGAACGATTACTTCTATTTCATTTATTTTTTCATTATTGATTATTAAATTTTTCAATTGAAGTATGTAATCAGTTTCTTTTGGTTGTTGAAAATAAATATATTCATTAAGGAAACATTGTTCCGCAAGTGAAAGAATAAAATTATAATAATTTGATAAAATTTTTTGATTTTTGTTAACCAATGCAAAAAGTATTTCATATCTTATTTTGATTAAAATTTTCTCCAAGAAAACGTCTGTAATTAACGATTTTTGAAGCATTAGCTGGAAAAGTTCTTCGTTTATTAGGTTTTTGATAATTTGATTCTCCAATAATAAAGAATCCGATATAACTATTTTTTTTATTTGATCGTAGCTATGATTTTCTTCTTTAAATAATAAAAATCTTGTAATTAAAAAAATATCCTTATGGTCGATATCATTTCTTCGAAATAAAAATAATAATAATCTTTTTGCGGTGGCTCTATCAATTTGCATCAATAAATCTAATTTAGCGTTACCCAATAAAGCAGCGAGTTTATTTACAGCATCTATATGGTTGGGTTTTACTTTTAATATTTTCATATAAAGATTAGCGGCAGCTTTAAAATTGTTATTCCTGTGATTTTGAAGAGCCAAACCAAAAACTTCTTGAATTGTTAACTTTTTTTTCATTTTTTATAATTCTATTATAACTTTAAATGATACTGTTAAAAAATAAATGATAAAAAAAATATCCGTAAAAACAAAATTAGGCTGGATTTCTACATTTAAAAATGAGGGAAAGATTTTCATCTGTAGATGGAGTAAAATTAATAAAAAAATTATTAGAATTTGAAACATCATGGAAATAATTATTCTACAGCATATAAAAGTTGAAGATCCCGGGTATATTAAAGACCTTATGCTTTCTGATGGTTTTAACTTAACAACCATCGAACTAGATGAGGGTGAAAAAATTCCTCAAGATTTAAGTAAATTTGATGGGATGTTTTGTATGGGTGGCCCAATGGACACATGGATGGAAGAGCAGTATCCTTGGTTGACCAAAGAAAAAAAAGTTATAAAAGAATTTGTCATTGATTTAAAAAAACCTTTTTTGGGTTTTTGCCTCGGGTGTCAACTTCTGGGTGAGGTAGTTGGTGGCAAAGTAGTAAAATCTAATCCCGCTGAAATTGGCATAATGAATGTAGATTTTTTAGAAAATAAGAAGAATGACATTCTTTTTTCTACATTCCCTGATAAAATTAAGGCCCTACAATGGCATTCGTATGAAGTAAAAAATCTTGAAAAAAATAAAGATACGACTTTACTAGCATCTTCTCCAACTACAAAATACCAAATTTTTAAATACCAGAATCATGCCTATGGAATTCAATTTCATATCGAAACTAACAACACAACAGTTAAAGATTGGGGTTGTGTACCAGAATATAAGTCAGCTTTAGAAGCTCAATTTGGGGAAAACGCTTTAGAAAAACTTGATCAAGAAGCCAAAGTAAATATGAAACAAATGAATACTTTTTCAACTATTTTATATTCAAAATTTAAGAAAGAAATTTTAAAATTATAATTTTGGCTTGTTTCTTGGATATATTATACAGGTTTATTCATTGAAATAAAAAAATCTGCATTATTTTTTGTGGCTTTTAATTTAGAAAGAAGAAATTCTATTGCATCCATTGTACCCATAGAGCTTAATATTTTTCTTAAAACGTTCATTTTTAATAGATCGTCATTTTTAAACAACAATTCTTCTCTCCTTGTTCCCGATCTAGTAATATCAACAGCAGGAAAAATTCTTTTGTCGGAAATTTTTCTATCCAGAATTAATTCGCTATTTCCTGTTCCTTTAAATTCTTCAAAAATTACTTCATCCATTCTGCTTCCTGTATCAATCAATGCTGTTGAAATAATCGTAAGAGAACCGCCCTGTTCTACTTTTCTTGCTGCTCCGAAAAATCTTTTGGGTCTTTGAAGAGCATTAGCGTCCACGCCACCTGTTAAAACTTTTCCCGAACTTGGTACTACCGCATTATATGCCCTACCAAGACGTGTAATTGAATCCAACAAAATAACGACATCTTTTTTATGTTCGGTTAGTCTTTTTGCTTTTTCGATAACCATTTCTGCTACTGCCACGTGTCTTGAAGCGGGTTCATCGAACGTGGAACTTATTACTTCGCCTTTAACTGTTCTTTGCATATCAGTCACCTCTTCTGGACGTTCATCAATAAGCAAAACCATTAGATAACACTCCGGATGATTAGCGGCGATTGAATGAGCAATATTTTGCAGTATTATTGTTTTTCCAGCTTTAGGAGGCGAAATAATTAAAGATCTTTGACCTTTACCAATAGGACTTATCAAATCAATTAATCTTGCTGTTTGATCTGGTTTTTTTTCAATTTTACTTTTTTCTACTTCCATTTTGAGTTGTTCGTCTGGGTATAAGGGTGTTAAATTGTCAAATGCAATCTTATTCCTAGCCTTATCTGGATTATCAAAATTTATTTTATCTACTTTAAGCAGGGCAAAATATCTTTCATTATCTTTAGGCCCTCTAATTTCACCTTCAATAGTATCTCCTGTCCGTAAACCAAATTTTCTTATTTGGCTTGGACTAACATAAATATCGTCTGGGCCTGGTAAATAGTTAGATTCTATAGCTCTTAAAAATCCGAACCCATCTTGTAAAACATCTAGAACTCCAACTCCGGTTATTTGTTCATTTTTTTGCGCAAGTTTTTTTAAAATCGCGAATAAAATTTCTTGCTTGCGCAACGTACTAGGATTTTCTATTTTTAAGTTTTCAGCTTCCAAAATAAGCTCGGCTGGCGTTTTCTTTTTCAATTCTTGTAAGTTCATATTTTTGATGATTTGTTAATGAGAAACTTATACCCATACTATATAGTAATTCATTAAATAATTACAAGCATCATAACGGTTTAAAGACTATAATAAATATAATACCTATGAGCAAAACCGTAGGTATTTCGTTAATTATTCTATAGAATCTGGGTGAATATGAATTGCTATTTTTTGTAAATTTTCTCAGGCACTGAAATAAAAAGAAATGATAAATGGTCAAAATCGCAATAAAAAGCAATTTTAACTGTAGCCAGAGGGTGCCAAAATTACCTATGCCGATGGAGTAAATTAACAAGCCTCCAAAAACCCAAGATACAATCATCGCTGGGTTCATAATATAAATAAAAAGTCTTCTTTCCATGATTTTAAAAATGGACATCAGATCTTCAGATTTATTATTTGCAACAGCTTCGCTATGATAAACGAATATTCTAGGCAGATATAAAAGTCCTGCCATCCAGGATATAACTGCAATTAGATGAATCGATTTGAATAATAAATACGTGTTCATTTAAGCTTTTTTATATCTTATGATATACCACAATTAATACGATGCCCTTTAAAAAATTAATTAAATAGAATGAAGAAAAATTCTTAATGATTAATATTGCGGTTCCTGTTACTGTTAAAACATCAAATAAAAAAAGGAGAGATAATTATGATAGGCTTATTAGTGTTTGCATGGATAATAATTTGGTACGCTAACCAGTAATTAATAAATTTATAGGTTATTTTAATTTTAAAAAAGCGCGGTTCGGGGCACCGGGCAACAGAACGCCCCTTCACACGTAGGAAACTCTCATCAATTAATGAATAATTTCCAAGGGTAATTTTGGATGAATTTCAAAGTTTCCTTGCTTGGTAATATCTTCGGCTTGAGCTGTTTTTTTTGCTAAGGCCCACGATTGGTAAATCTCACAAAACTTGAAAACCACATGATACCGTTCAACCTTGTTATTTGTCATTAGTTCTCGAACGATTGATTTTTTTTCTTTATCAAGTTGTTCCAGTTCTTTTTGATTTAATATTTCTCTTGAATTTGCAAGATAGTATCCTGTTTTATCCTCACAGGGAGTTTCTTTGATCTCGGCAATCAGTTTATAAAACAAATCTCCCGACATTAATTCTTTTTTATATTCTGCGCGATCAATATATTCGTGAATAGCTCTGCTCAGAGGAGGTTTTCCCATTTTGGACCAAAGCATGACTATCCCCACATAGATGATTTCGTAGAGTCTGATTGGAATCGTTTTTCCTCTAACTTTCTTCCTCCAAGCCAGGTAACGTCTTATTTCAACATCGTGTTTGGCCATAAAATAATCTGCATTTCTTCCTAAGAAGTCGCAGATTACTATAACAATATTTAAAATGTAAATTAAATAAAATAAACTTTATTTTTTTTCTGCGGTAAAAAGTTAAAAAAAGGAAATAATAATTGATTTACATCAAAAAAATTTAAAAGATAGATTAACTATATTTAGTTATAATTAAGACGAAATATTTTATTAGTGGATTGTAATTGAATATAACTTGAACAAATCTCATTGTACCCATTGCAATGGTGATTCGACGTAAATTGCACAAGTGCGTAAAGCTGACGTTTGGGCCTCCATAAAGCGTAGACCGCACAAGTTGAAGCACTCCTTGTGGTTCTTTTCGCTAAGATATTATCTTTTTCTAATTTTTTTTATTCCACAGATTTTGCATTGAACATTTTCAACGGTTCCACTTGGACCAAAACCAAAGGTGCTGCTAATAATTCTATAACGATGGATACCCAGCCAACACAATAGTAAACTAATTTTTATTTTCGAACCCATAACTAATATAAATTAATATTTTTTACATATACTTGTTACTTTTCTACTTTGTTTTGCACGTGCCTATGGACTCCAGAAGACATTTTTTACCGTTAACCCAAATTGCATTATTTAAGTTAGCGCCTTCAAAATTAGCATTTAGAATATTAGCCCCCGTAAAATCAGATTCGAAAAGATTGCTGTTTTTGAATATCGCCCCCACCAAAGAAGCGCCTTTGAAGTTAACGCGAGTTAGATTGGCGCTTTCAAAATTTGTTTTTTCAAAGTTTCCTCCTTCAAGATTCGCCTCATACAAATTAGCTCGGTAAAAAGAAGATTCTGGGAAATTGCCATTCGCCAAAATTGAGTTCATCATGATACTTTTATCAAATATAACTTTAATAAACCCAGTAAAAGACAAATTGGCATTAGGTATGTGAGTGCCGTTTAAGTCCTGACCATCAGCAAACTGACAGCTGGAATAATCAACGCCATCACCTGGTTTATCATCACACGATGCGCTGGCGCTATTTATAAATAACATCAAAACCAGAAAGACGTATAGAGATAGTTTTTTCATTTCACTAATTCATACACCAGAATTATTATCGAGTCAGGTGTATGAATTAGTGAAAAATTTTTTTGATATACATCAATTCCAAAAAATTTTTGACTCGCTTTCTATCACAAATATAAACAAGGACATTTAACAAACTTATTTGGGCATGTTATTGATGAAACAAAATTGCTTCTTGTTTGTTGTTTTAAAACTAATTCTTCCAAACCTTTTATAAAATTTTCTTCCACTCCTAATGTTGGTATTCTTTTATAAAAACTACAACCGTTTTCTTTAGCCAATTTTTCATACTCAATATCCAATTCTACTAGTGTTTCTGAATGTTCCGATACAAATGCAACAGGAACTATAACTATTCCTTTTTTTTCTTTAGAATATTTAATAATTTCTTCACTAGTAGAAGGGCCAATCCATTTCATGGGCCCCACTCGGCTTTGGTAACTTATGACATAATTTATATTTTTATCATTTAGTTTAGTCATTATTTCTTTAACCGTTTCCTCCACATGCCACTGATATGGATCTCCGTTTTTAATTTTACTTTCCGGCAAACCATGTGCAGAAAAAATCAGCTTAAAATTATTATTTTCTACATTCTCTATAGTTTTATTAATAAGAGAAACATGTGATGCTATAAAATTATTTTCCGTAGGATAGCAGCAAATAGTTTTGGTTTTAACTTTATAATTTTCTTTTCTACACAAATCGTTCCATTCATTAATAGACGATCCTGAGGTCGACGCTGAAAATTGAGGATAAAGAGGTAAAAGTATTATTTCTTCAGGACTATATTTTTTAACTTTTTTAATTACATCAAAAGCTCGCGGATACCAATATCTCATCACAACAAAACATTTATAATCCCCTTTTTTTAATAAATTGTTTTCCAGGTTTTTCGCTTGATTTTTCGTTAATTTAAGAATTGGAGATTTGTTTCCAATTTTTTTATATATATTTTTTACAATCAGAACTCTTCTTTTGGAAATAATTTTTGCTAATGGATATCTGAAAATTAATGGAATGCTAATTATAGCAGGATCATTAAATAAATTAAAAAGAAATGGTTCTACACTTTCCAATTTATCGGGCCCTCCGAGATTAAATAGAATAACAGCTTTTTTCATTTTTTATTTCTAATAATTTGGACAATATATTCTATGGTTTCTGGTTTAGTTTCTGGCAAAATCCCATGTCCCAAATTAAATATGTAGGGATAATCTTTAAATATATTCAGGTAATTTTCGGTATTTTTTTTAATTTTTTCACTATCATTTAATAATATTTTAGGATTAAGTCCTCCTTGTATTGGAATGCCATTTAATTTCTCCTTTATCCATCTCGGATCAACTTCGTGATCTATACTAATACAGTCGGGCTTAACTATTGAACAAAAATCTACATAATTTTTACCAACACCTTTTGGAAAACAAATTACTGGTATTTTTTTAGATTTAATATGTTGCACAATTTTTAAAGTTGGAATGTAACAATAATTTGAAAGCTCCTTTTTGGGCAATAATCCTGCCCAAGAATCAAAAATTTGAATTAAATCTGCTCCCGCTTCGATTTGTTTATCTGCGTGTAGGCATATAATTTCCTCTATCTTTTTTAATAGTTTGTGAATTACATGTTTATCTTTATTGAGTTTATTAAAATCAAAACTATTTTTGGGAGATTTTTTATTCAACATATACAGCAATAAGGTCCAGGGCGCCCCAACAAATCCTATAAGGCTTTCTTTTTTTAAATTATTTTTAACTTTTTTTATTCCTTCATAAATAGGTTGTAATTTTTGAATAAAATTAGCTGGGTTAATATTTATAATTTTATTAAGATTAATATTTCCCAAGATCGGACCAATCTCTTTTTTAAACTCAATTTTTTGACCCAACCCATAAGGTATCATTAAAATATCTGAAAAAACTATAGCCCCATCAAGACCAAATCTTTTTATTGGCTGAAGTGTTATTTTATTAATTAGATTAGAATTTAAACATAATTTTATGAAATTAGGATTTTTTTTTCTTATTTCTCTAAACTCTGGCAAGTATCTACCAGCCTGTCTCATAAACCAAATTGGAATGTGATTTGTTTTTTTTTGAGTTATGCAGTCTAATAAATTGTTTTTCATATATATTATATAAAGTAAGTATTATTAGTATTAGTGTATGTTAATAATGTGATTAATTAGTTATATACAGCCTATCACTCAAGTCTGTTATTAAAATATGTTATAACTTATTGATTTTATTATATATGTTATTTTTTGTTAATTAATTTAATAATTTGTTTATATTTTATTAACATAGATAAACATGTTAGCAAATTGTTAAGTTTGTTTGGTTATTTACTGAATATGAAATATTTATGCATATTTATTTTTAATTAAAGATTTATCAACATGTTTATTAATAGAACATACCAAGTTTATCAAGTTTCAGATTCAACTGGAGAGACATTAGATAGAATTTTTTTAGCTATCAAAGCACAATTTTCTAATTTTAATTATAAAACTATTCATTATTCTTTTACTAGAACAGAAAATCAAATAGATAAAATTATTACCAAATGTAATTCTGAACAAAATGTTATAATTTTATACACTATAGTTGATGGATCGCTTGCCAAATATTTAACTACCGAGTGTAAAAAAAACAATGTTCCTTGTTTCGAGGTTTTGGGCGATTTGATTAATAGCTTTGCAAAATTACTTAAACAAGAAGCAAGCCACAAACCTAGTGGGCAGCATGCTTTGGGTGAAGATTACTACAATAGGATAGAAGCAATTCAATTTACTATATCTCATGACGATGGAAAAATAATATCAGATCTTGATAAATCGGATGTTGTTTTGGTTGGCGTGAGCAGAACCAGCAAAACCCCAACCTCAATTTATTTAGCCAACAGAGGTTATAAAGTTACAAATATACCAATCGTTCCAAATAAAATTTTACCAAAACAACTTGTAGAAAACCCCAATAAAATTTTTGTTGTAGGTCTCGTCTGTGATGTGAATAGATTATTAGATGTGAGAAGAAACAGAACTCAATCTATGCACGAAAATAGACAAGTAAATTATACTAATGAATTAGAAATCTCAAATGAGATAGAAAATTCAAAAGAAATATTCAAAAAGAACAACTGGCCAATTATAGATGTAACAAGAAAGTCAGTTGAAGAAACAGCCGCATCTATTATAAAAATATTAGATATATTAAATTCTAAATGATTAATAATATTATTCTTGCGTCAAGAAGTGGGGTGAGAAAAAAAATATTAGACAAAAATGGTATCAGATGCGAGGTAATACCAGCCAATATTGATGAAGAACCGATTAAAGATTCGCTACTTAAAGAAAAGGCTTCTCCAGAGATAATTTCTAAAAATCTTGCAGAATTAAAAGCAAACAAAGTAAGTGAAAAAAAACATAACCATCTGGTTTTAGGTGCGGATAGTGTTATAGATTTAAATGGAGAGCTTATTTCAAAACCCACAAATAGAGACGAAGCTTTTACTATTCTTAAAAAACTAAATGGCAAGAAACACCAACTAATCAGCTCTGTTTGTATATCTAAAAATGGAGCAATGATTTGGAATTCTACGGACGTATCCGCTTTAACAATGAAACAACTTAATTCGGATGAAATTAAATCATATTTAGTAAAGATAAAGGATAAAGAATTATATGCTTATGGCGTTTACCAAATCGAGGCGGACGGAAGATCTTTGTTTTTAAAAATCGAAGGAGATGAAGACACTATTATGGGTTTGCCGGTTAAACAAATAAAGGAATATTTAAGTACACTAAAATGAAAAAATATTTAGTTATAGGAAATCCAATTAAGCATTCACTGTCACCTAAAATTCATAATTATTGGATTAAAGAAAATAATATTACTGCTGTTTATGATAAAAGGCAACTAAACGAAACCGATATTAAAGGAATAACCTCGGAAGTTAAAAATGGTAAAATTGATGGAATTAATGTTACCGTTCCTTTTAAAAAATCGGTTATACCTTTTCTTGATCAGCTAACTTCACTTGCGAAAGAAGCTCAATCAGTTAATACGATTTTTAAAAAAGATAATAAAGTTGTTGGAGACAACACAGACGTCGGTGGATTCGAGTTTGGATTAAAACATATTAATTACGATCTTAAAAATAAAAAAGTTTTTATTTTAGGAGCGGGCGGAGTGACTCCTTCGATTATTATAGCTTTAAAAAGGTTGGGAGCAGCTAAAATAACTTTGAGCAACAGAACAAAAGAAAAAGCTGAAAATTTAAAAAAAATATATCCAGATTTAGAAATTATAGATTGGGGAAAAATTCCTGATTTTAATATGATAATTAATGCCACAAGCCTAGGTCTTGAAAGTGATGACGAGATAAAATTAAATTACTCTGATATTGGACCAAACAAATTATTTTATGATGTAATTTATAACCCCAACAAAACAAACTTTCTAATAAAGGGAAAAAAATTTGGAAATCAAATTGAAAATGGAAAGATGATGTTTGTTTACCAAGCACAATTATCATTTGAAATATGGCATGGTATTTTACCTAAAATAGATAATAAAATAGTTAATTTGTTAAATGATTAGAATTGCGGTAGTAGGAGATGTTGGTTCAGGCAAAAGTCATGTAGCAAGACAAATTGGTTATCCAGTTTTTAATGCTGATGTTGAGGTTGCTAAAATATACAGAAAAAGCAGAAAATGTTACAATAAATTAAAAAAAAATCTTCCTAAGTATATATTTTCTTACCCTATAAAAAAAATCGAGATTTCCAAAGCTATTGTTGCTAGCCAACATAATTTACAAAAAATAGTTAAAATTGTTCATCCCGAAGTTCGATTTAGCATGAATAATTTTATTAAAAAAAATAAACATAGGAAATTTATTGTTTTGGATATTCCGCTGTTAATGGAAAATAAAATAAATAAAAAAAAGGATATTTTAATTTTTGTTGATGCTCGTAAAAGTGAAATTAATAAAAAATTAAAAAAAAGACCAAATGTTAACCTAGAAATTATAAAAAAATTTAAAAAACTTCAACTACCTTTAAAGTTTAAAAAAAAACGATCGAATTTTATAATTGAAAATAATTTTAAGATTAATTCAGTTAAAAAAAGTGTTAAAAAAGTTATGGAAAAGATTTTATAAATGTTTGAAATTATTCTTGATACGGAAACAACGGGATTATCAACTATACAAAAACATAAAATTGTTGAAATAGGATGTATTGAGTTAAAAAATCAAATTCCGACAAATAAGATTTTTCATGAGTATTTAAATCCGCAAAGATCTGTATCGGAAGAAGCGTATAAAATTCATGGATATTCAGATGAATTTTTATCTGATAAAAAAACTTTTACTGAAATAGCTGAAAGCTTTTTGGATTTTATAAAAGATAAAAAAATAATAATTCATAATGCAGCTTTCGATTTATCTTTTTTAAATTATGAATTTAGACTTATTAATAAAAAGAAAATAGATAACAACAATGTAATAGATACATTGACAATCGCCCAACAGAAATATCCGGGATCATCAAACTCATTAGACGCGCTTTGTAAGAGATTTAATATTGATAATTCAAAAAGAGAAAAGCACAATGCATTAATTGATTGTCAATTATTAAGAGAAATATATGTTAATTTGATAGATCAAAAAGAGCCCCGATTAAATTTAAAAAATGAAGAAATTTACAGTAAAAAATTTGCAGATCAATCTGTGCAAAAAAACAATAATCTAAGAAAAGTAATTAAACCCAGTAAAAAGGAATTAGAACTTCATAATACCTACTTGAAATCTCAACTTAGAAAGAATTTTTTTAATTAAGATAAAATTTTTCCTTTGATCGGATTTTTGATTGCGGGATTTTGTTTTTTATCTAAATACATTTTTTCGAAATTAACTTCTTTTTCGATACTAATATTTTTTATTCCAGCTTGATTAAATAAATATACAAAGATTTCATACAAAGTGGGATATATTGTTTTGGGAATTTCTACTAAAATTATTTTTTCTAATTTTTTTTTGTCTTCAAAGTTTTCATCTATTGAAATTAAAGTAGCAAAATTTACCTCGGTTAATATTTTATATTTAACTTCCTGGTTGGGTGTTAGGCTCAAAATAGTATTTACTTCAATTATTCTTTTTTTTAGAGGTATACCCTTTATATCAAAATTTAAATTATATTTTGAAATTTCCTTTTCTAGCATAAGAAAAGTTTCAGTATTTGGAATTTCAAACGAAATATCTTTTATAAACTTTGATACAATTTTGTAACTCATTTAATTACTAATGCTATTATCGTTATTTGGATTAATTTCTTCGGATTCACCCTCGACAATTTTTTCTTTTCTTTTTTTTGTATCAAATTTTGTCGAAATAATTTTAATAAGCTTTTTTCTTGTAAATGGTATTATTAATAAAAAACCAATTATATCTGTTAAGAATCCTGGAATAATAAGCAACAGAGCAGCGAACGCCAGGGCTGCTCCGGATATTATTTCATATACAGGAATTTCATCTTTCCTTATTTGGTTAAAAGCTGAGCGCATTGTATTCAATCCCTCTAATTGCGCGAAATATATTCCCATTATGGCAGTAAAAAAAATTAGGAAAATAGTATTTAGTGCACCGATTACACCTCCAATTTCAATCATCAAATAAATTTCAATTAAGGGGATGCCAATTATTATAAAGTAGAACAACATGCATTTGTTTGACTATTTGTATTTGCATACTATATCATTTAAGTATTATAATCAAAAATCATATGAGTAGTAGTTTTGGATTTCTGGATTTAATCTTGTTAGCTATGTTGGCTGGATTTATTATTTTGAGACTTAGAAATATTTTGGGAAGAAAAACAGGATATCAAGGTAAATCTACTAATAAATTTTTCTCAGGAAAAATAGAAGCTCTTAAAGATAAAGAAAATAATGAAGCAATCAAGTCAGGCAACATAGACGAAGATGCCAAAAAACAATTTTTAAGAGGTGCCGAGATAGCTTACGAAAAAATAATCATGTCTTTTGCAAAAGGAGATAAAAAATCACTCAAAGAATTATTGGAAAAGAATCTGTTTAGCCGTTTTTCCGAGGTAATTGATGAAAGAAAAACTAAACAGTTAAAATATGAAACAACTTTTATAGGGCTTAAATCGGCAAAAATATTAGAATATAAAAAAATTGAAAATATTTATAAAATTACCGTGAATTTTATAAGTGAAATAATTACATGTACAAAAGACAAAAATGATAATGTAGTAGAAGGTAGCTCAGATACCATAAAGACAGTAAATGATGTATGGAAATTTTCAAAAAATATGTGGAGTCAAGATCCTACCTGGTATCTATTTGATACATCTAGTAAATAAGTGAAAAAGAAATATTCTGTTACATTCAAGGATGAAGCAGACTGGTTTGCTTTTACTAAAAATTTAGGAGATGTTTACGATAAAGATGTAGATTTTGTTGGACGAAATATTAAATCAACTAAATTACAAAGGCTAGATTTACATGGATGTTCGTTAAGTAAGGCGAATAAATTGGTAAAAAAATTTATACTCAAGTCCTTTGAAAAAGGATATAAAAAACTTTTAATTATTACGGGTAAAGGTTTAAGATCAAAAGTTCATAAGAATCCTTATCTTTCCGAAAAAATGAATGTATTAAAGTATTCTGTTCCAGATTTTATTAAAAATGATGAAGATTTATTTAATAAAATTAACTCAATATCGACGGCGTCTTTAAGAGACGGAGGGGAAGGGGCGTTTTATGTTTTTTTGCGAAAAAAGAATTTATAAAATAAATTTCGATAAGTCAGTATCTTTAGTAAGAGCACCCAGATTTTTTGTCACGTAATTATTATCAACTGTAATCGTTTCTCCGCCACGATCTGTCGCAGAAAAGCTGATTTCGTCTAAAACTTTTTCGATGATTGTGTGTAATCTTCTCGCTCCTATATTCTCTATACTTGAGTTAATTTCTGTAGCTAATTTAGCAATTGTTTCAATTCCATCTTTCGTAAATTCAAGATTCACTTTTTCGGTTTTTAATAAAGCAACATATTGTTTGATTAAGCTATTATCCGGCTCTTCTAAAATTCTTTTAAAATCACCACTAGTTAGTGCATTTAATTCTACTCTAATTGGTAATCTTCCTTGAAGTTCTGGTAATAAATCTGATGGTTTAGCAAGTTGAAATGCTCCAGATGCGATAAACAATATATGATCAGTTTTTATTGGACCGTGCTTTGTGCTAACGGTAGTTCCTTCAATTAAAGGCAACAAATCTCTTTGAACCCCTTCTCTTGAAACATCACCCCCTATGCGTTCACCTCTTGCTGAAACTTTGTCGATTTCATCTAGAAAAACAATTCCATTATTTTCAGTTGATACTTTAGCAGATTTTATAATTTTATCTTGTTCTATCATTTTATCAGATTCTTCGGCTATTAGAATTTCGTGAGATTCTTTTATTGTCATTTTTTTCTTCTTACCTTTTTTGATATTTTTTCCTAAGATTTCAGACAAATTTACCATTCCAACGTTTGCTCCAGGCATGCCGGGTATTTCAAAACTAGGCATACTAGTTGCATCATTTATCTCAATTTCGATTTCATTATTGTCCAAATCACCACTTCTCAATCTTTTTCTGAAACTTTCCCTAGTAGCAACGCTCGCCTTATTTCCCACGAGTGCATTGAGAACTCTTTCCTCCGCAGCTAGCTGAGCTTTGGCATATACCTCTTTCCTCATCTTTTCTTTTTCAATAGCAATTGCGATTTCAAGCAAATCTCTAACTATTTGTTCTACATCTCTTCCCACATATCCAACCTCCGTAAATCTTGTAGCCTCGACTTTTATAAAAGGTGCTTCGGCTAATTTTGAAAGTCTTCTAGATATTTCTGTTTTACCAACACCAGTCGGTCCTATCATAAGAATATTTTTTGGCAAAACTTCATCTTTCATATTACCCTCTAATGCTTGTCTTCTCCATCTATTCCTAAGGGCAATTGCGACAGCTCTCTTAGCTGCCTTCTGACCAATCACATATCGATCTAATTCAGAAACTATTTCCCGGGGAGACAAAGATGAAACTGTAGATCCATCATCTTTTTCTTGTTTTAAACCTTTTGTGGGTAATGATGTTATATTTGATTTCTGTTTCATTTAAATTTTTTCTAGAGTTATATTACTATTGGTGAATACACATATTTCAGATGCAACTTGTATTGATTTTTTTGCGATCTCTTCTGCCGACATTTTTGTATCCATTAATACTTTTGCTGCAGCTAGAGCATAATTGCCACCCGAACCTATACCTATAATTCCTTCTTCGGGTTCTAACACATCTCCTGTACCAGAAATTATAAAACTTTTTTCTTTGTCCGCAATAGCCATGAGAGCTTCTAATCTTCTTAAATATTTATCTGTTCGCCAGTCTTTTGCTAATTCAACAGCTGCTCTTGTAAGGTTACCAGCGTGTTTTTCTAGTTTTGCTTCTAGTCTTTCAAACAATGTTAAGGCATCTGCGGTTGATCCAGCAAATCCAGCAATAACATTTCTCTTCTCAATTTTTCTTACTTTTTTTGCAGTACTTTTAATTACTGTATTACCAAGACTTACTTGTCCATCGCCCGCAACAACAACGTCTTTGTCCTTTCTGATTAGAACAATTGTAGTACCATGCCAATTTGAATTATCACTCATAGTACTAATCTATGTGGAGGTTAATTTGTTATCTTCAAGATCGAATATTCATTTTATTGCTATATTCTTGAATTATTTATATACCCTATTATTACGGAATTAAGCCATGGCAAGAAAAGCTAAAATAATCAAAAAGACCAAAGAAACCAGCATCGTTGTAGAAGCAAATATAGATGGTAGCGGATCATACAAGATAGACACCGGAATAGGTTTCCTTAATCACATGTTGGAACAATTATCCAAACATTCTTTGATCGATTTAAAAATAAAAGCAAAGGGTGATACACATATTGATTTACACCACACAACTGAAGACGTAGGTCTAGCCGTTGGAGAATGTATAAAAAAAGCACTTCATTCTTCAAAAGGAATAAAGAGATATGCTAATAGTTTAATACCCATGGATGAGACTTTAACCAGGGTTTCTATTGATGTGTCGAACAGACCATATTTAATATGGAAAATTAAGTTAAAAGTAGAAAAATTGGGAGAAATGGATACCGAACTTTTTAAAGAATGGTTTCGGGCATTTACACAATCAGCAGGAGTTACTTTGCACGTAGAAAATGTGTACGGTGAAAATAGTCATCACATAATCGAATCTTGTTTTAAAGGACTTGCAAGATCACTCAGACAAGCTTTAGAAATTGATAAAAGAATTAAGTCGAAAATTCCATCCACAAAAGGAATATTATAATTCTTATAATGATTATATTCCCCGCCATAGACATTAAAGATGGCAAGTGTGTTAGACTTCTGAAAGGTGATTATAATAATGTTACACATTATAAAAAATCTCCCCTAGAACAAGCTGATGAATTTTTTCATTTAGGATTTAAAAACATTCATGTGATAGATTTAGATGGAGCTTTAGAAGGAAAATTGGTTAATAAAAATATAATTGAAAAAATAATCAAAAAAAATAATTTTAAAATTCAGGTTGGTGGAGGAATTAGATCTTTAGAAAATATAAAAAGTTGGATAGATGTTGGAGTAGATAAAGTTATTATTGGAACTGCAGCGATAAAAAATCAAGAATTTCTTAAAATGGCCTGCGACAAATATAAAAAAAAAATTGCTTTATCTTTAGATGTTCGTAATGGATTTCTTTCCCTATCAGGATGGAAAAAGCAAACTGATATTTTAGCTTTGGACTTTATTAAAAAAATTGTACAAATAAAAATTTCTAGAATAATTTATACGGATATAAACAGAGATGGTACAAAAACCGGCCCCAATATAGAAGACACAATAGATTTTTCAAAAACAATAAATATTCCGACCGTGATTTCCGGTGGAATTGCTTCAATAAAAGATATTTTAAATATAAAAGAAAAAAAATCCCCAAATATCGAGGGTGTTGTTGTTGGAAAGGCAATTTATGATGGCAATATTGATCTTCGTGAACTTAGTAAAATTATTTAAATGCTAAAAAAGAGAATTATACCTTGTTTAGATGTTAAAAATGGAAAGGTTGTTAAAGGTATTAATTTTGTTAATTTGATAGACGCAGGCGATCCAGTTGAACAAGCAAGAATATATGATGAACAAGGTGCAGATGAAATTTGCTTTTTAGACATTACGGCTTCTAATGAAAATAGAAATATTATGCTGGGGGTAGTTAAAAAAACAGCAAAAAATATTTCTATACCTCTAACTGTTGGAGGCGGAGTAAGAAATTTAGAAGATATTAATAAACTGCTTGGTAGTGGAGCGGACAAAGTTTCGATTAATACATCTGCGGTTATCAATGAAGATTTGATTAAGAAAAGTGCAAAAAAATTTGGTTCCCAATGTACTGTTGTTGCTGTTGATGCAAAGAAAGCTAACAATAAATGGGAAGTTTTTACTCATGGTGGCAGAAAACCCACAGGCAAAGATGTTTTAAAATTTGTAACAAAAATGGAATCATTAGGTGCTGGAGAAATACTGCTTACCTCAATGGATAGAGATGGTACAAAAAAAGGTTATGATTTGGATCTTACGAAGAAAGCATCAACCTCTCTTAATATACCCGTTATAGCATCAGGCGGAGTGGGGAATTTGGAACACTTATATCAAGGTATTAAGATTGGTAAAGCAAGTGCTGTTTTGGCAGCGTCTATTTTTCATTTTGGAGAACATACTATATTAGAAGCTAAGCAATATTTGGACTCAAAAGGTATACCTGTTAGAATTTAATCATGTCAGAGACTATAGAAAGACTTGTTAAAACGATTAGGTCAAGAAAAGGAAGCGATACTAAATCATCATACACTTCTTTTTTGTTATCAAAAGGAAATGATTACTGCTTAAATAAACTCAAAGAAGAAATTACTGAACTCGAAGATGCTATTAAGAATAAAAAAAATACAATACACGAAACAGCAGATGTTATTTATCATTTATTGGTGACTTTACAGTCCGCCAATATTAATTTTGATGATATAATAAAAGAACTTAAAAAAAGGGAAGGCATTTCAGGATTTGAAGAGAAACAAAATCGATAACTATGACTTACGATAAAAATAATATTTTTGCCAAAATTTTGAGAGGAGAAATTCCTTGTAAAAAAATTTATGAAAATGAATTTGTGCTTGCTTTTTATGATATAAATCCACAAAAAAAAGTGCATGCTCTTATTATTCCTAAGGGCGAGTATGTAAATTTAGACGATTTTTCTTCAAAAGCATCAGAAAGGGAGATTGCTGGTTTGATAAAAGGAATAGCAACAGTTGCTAATAAAGTTGGTGTTTCTGACACAGTGAAAGGCGGCGGGTATAGATCCTTAGTGAATGTTGGTGAAAATGGAGGACAGGAAGTACCTCACCTACATTTCCATATTTTTGGTGGCGAAAAAGTTGGAAAAATGGTTTCATAAAAAAGCAAACTAAAGATCTTCTTCTCTTGGTATTTTAAAAAAATCATTACTGATTATTATATTGGTTTTTAGGTTACTAATTAAAAAAATTACTTTGTTAGAATAGGCATCATTTGTTTCCCATCCTTTAAATTCTAGTGAATTCTTATCAAAAAATATTTTTATTATATTTGATTTTTTTCCAATTAATTCATATTCAATCAGGTTTAAAGTTCTCTTTTTTGGTTTGTTATTTTTGACTAAATCTAAAATTTGTTTTTTTTTTAAAATAATGAATAAAGGTGTTGTCTTTATAGGATAATAATAAATCTTTTTATATTTTTTTTTTATTATTGCAACAGTTCTTCCGTTAGAAATTACACTTTTCCTTTTTAAATTTTCATAATCACATTTCATTAGCAATGGATACTTAATATAACATTTTCCTATTTCTTCTTTTTCTGCGATTTTTTGCCTAAAATTAAAAGATAAAGTTTTAGTAGTTTTTAATTTATCAACGAGTTTTTTTTGAAAATCTGAAAAAGATATACCAGTACAAATAAAATATATAAAAAAAATTTGAAAAATGAGATGAAATTTTTTTTTCAAACTTAACCTACAAAATTTCTCTTTTACCTACATGATTGGCTTGACCTACAACTCCCTCTTTTTCCATCATCTCCATAATTCTTGCCGCCCTGTTGTATCCGATTTGTAGTTTTCTTTGCAAAAAGCTTGTAGAAGCTTTTTTTTCAAGTTTTACAATATTTAGCGCTTCAAAATATAATTCATCTTTTTCATTATCAATATTTTTATTACTATCTAATTCACTATCTTTAATTGTTGTAATTTCATCAATATAATCAGGTTTTCCTTGCGATCTTAGATAACTATTAACCTTTTCTATTTCTGATTCCGAAACATGGGGACCATGAATTCTTACAATTCTGTTTGCGGATGACATAAATAACATATCACCTTTACCCAATAATTGTTCGGCTCCTTGTTCGCCCAAAATTGTTCTACTATCTATTTTTGAACTAACCTGAAATGAGATTCGAGTTGGAAAATTTGCCTTAATGGTACCTGTTATTACATCTACACTTGGTCTTTGTGTTGCCATAATTATATGGATTCCAGCTGCTCTAGCCATTTGTGATAATTTCTGTATGTAGTTTTCTATTTCTTTGCCGGCAATTAACATTAAATCTGACATTTCATCAACTATTAATACAATATAAGGCATGTGTTTCTTATTTTTAGAATTGTAACCATCAATATTTTTCACTCCTATACCTGTCATTAATTTATATCTATTTTCCATTTCTTTTACCGTCCATCCCAATGCGGCTGTTGCTTTTTTTGCTTCGGTAATTACTGGACATAGAAGGTGGGGTATTCCTTCGTAGGCAGATAGCTCCAGCATCTTAGGATCAACCAAGATCAAGCTACATTTCTCTGGGGGGTGCCTATAAAGCAAAGATAATATAATGCTATTTACACAAACAGATTTTCCAGAACCTGTAGTTCCTGCTATTAATAAATGAGGCATTACTGATAAATCTCCAACAATCGGGATGCCAGAAATGCTTTTTCCCAATGCTATTGGTAATTTTATTTCTTTTTTTTCAAATTTTTCATCAGATACAATTTCACTTAAAAACACATTTTCCCTTTTGGTATTAGGTATTTCTATACCAACTGTATTTTTACCTGGTATTGTAGCGACTCTAGCAGAAACAGAACTAGTATTTCTTGCTATATCATCTGATAAGTTAATAATTTTTGATACTTTTATTCCTGGAGCTGGCTCGAATTCGTTTAATGTTACTACCGGACCACAACTAACTCTTTTAATTTTCCCCTCTACGCCAAAATCAAGTAGGATTTTTTCTAGAAATTCTGAATTTACATTTAATTCTACATTATTGTAATTTTTTAAATTTTTATTTTTTTCTAAAAAATTTAACGGAGGCAGCCTAAAATCACCACCAGAAATGGCAGGTTCTTTCTTGGTCGCAAAAGGTAATATTTGTTGAGTTTCTTGTAGAATATTATCTGATAGATCTTTTGTGTCTGTATTTAAATTTACATGATCAATCTTCGAATTATTTTCCTTATTTTTTTTTAAGAAATATATAATTTTCTTAATCATCGAGTAAGGAAAAGATAAAATTTTTGCAATTCCCCTTATTTCTATATTTATGCTTAATATAAAAAATGTAATTGTTAATAACAGAAGTGAAAAAAATATGTATTGATTTTCTGTTAAATTGGTAAGGGCGTAAAAATTTTCTTTGATCACACGTCCAAGAAAACCACCATTACCATTGTCGATTAACCAGAAAGAGTTGTTATAAAAAGTATTAATAAAAGTTGATCCAAAGATTGTATAAGAAATTGTAAAAAAAATTTTTGTTATAAAATTACTAATTTTTTTTCTCACAATAAGTGTTAAACCCCAATTTAATAAATTTATAATCATTAAAAATGAAATAAGACCAATCGATTGGAGTAAAAAATCTGAGATAACACTACCATAAAATCCTCCAATATTTTTGATTTCAATATCATCCGGGGTATATATAAAATTGGGGTCCGCGGGAGAATAACTTACAATTGATATTAAGAGAAAAATGCCAATTATTGTTAATAATATACCGGAAAATTCGACCAATCTGTTTTTAACAAAGTTATTAATC
>Ga0187827_10003032_pt1 | contig 22209 bp, 19 predicted proteins | sample ETNtaG_39_FD_167969 | JGI IMG/M metagenome (GOLD analysis project Ga0187827, IMG submission 167969) | Marine microbial and viral communities from oxygen minimum zone, Eastern Pacific Ocean - ETNP2014_SV_150_PacBio MetaG (Illumina Assembly) | ecosystem: Environmental > Aquatic > Marine > Hypoxic... | reverse complement strand
TTAAAATTAAATATGTCAGTAATAGTTGAAGTTCATAATGTTGAGGAAGCTAAAAGATCCTTAAAATTTAAAGAAGCTTTAATTGGTATTAATAATAGAAATCTTAAAACTTTAAAAACTGAAATAAACACAACTTATGATATTCATAGTGCTTTACAAAAACATGCTGGACCATTAATTTCTGAAAGTGGAATTAAAAGTAAAGAAGAACTTTTGGAAATAAAAAATAAGACAAATATTAAAACTTTTTTAATTGGTGAATCACTTTTGAAAAATCTAGAAAAAAATTCTATTTTTTCAGTTTTATAGTTAAAAAATCCTTGATTTCATTGAATTTTAACCTGTTGTCAAATTAAAAGAACTTTTATAGAACATGAATGTACTTAATTTGTTCTATGCTTACTAAAAAACAAAAAAATCTGCTTTTATTTATCAACAAGAAGTTGAGATCTTCTGGTGTGTCACCTTCTTATGAAGAAATGAAAAATTCTCTAAATCTTAAATCAAAATCTGGAATACACAGATTAATAAGTGCTTTAGAAGAAAGAGGTTTTATAAAAAGATTGGCTCATAAAGCAAGAGCATTAGAAGTAATTAAACTTCCAGAAACTGCATCAGCAAATGATATTTACAATTCCTTTTCACCAAGTGTTATAAAGGGTGGTTTGGATGAGAGCAATTTATCAACTAAAGATGTAGATATACCAGTTCTTGGCAGTATTGCTGCAGGAACACCGATAGAAGCTATTCAAAATGAAGTATCAAGAATTCCTTTGCCAGAAAATATTGAAAAAAATGGTGAATTTTTTGGTTTAAAAATAAGCGGCGACTCAATGATAGAAGCTGGAATAAATGATGGAGATACTGTTATAATAAAAAAAACAGATACAGCGGAAAATGGAAAAATTGTAGTTGCATTAATTGATGATCATGAAGCAATGTTAAAAAGATTAAGAAGAAAAGGTAAAATTGTTGCTCTTGAAAGTGCTAATAGAAATTATGAAACCAAAATCTTTGGCCCCGATAGGGTAAAAGTCCAAGGTATTCTGGTATCTTTATATAGAAACTTCCATTAAAATAGTCTAAACATCATTAATGTCAAAAGTAGCAACAAGATTTGCTCCATCTCCAACTGGTCCTCTTCATATAGGCGGTGTTAGAACTGCATTATTTAATTGGCTTTATTCAAAAAATCAAAAAGGTTCTTTTTTTTTAAGAATTGAAGATACGGATAAAGAAAGATCTAAAAATGAATACAAAGATCAAATAATTAAATCTTTAAAATGGATTGGTGTAGAACATGACGGGAAAGAATACATTCAATCTTCTAAAATAAATGATCATATTAATATTGCTAAAGAATTATTAAAGAATGGATTTGCATATAATTGTTATTGCTCTCATGAGGAAATTGAAGAACAAAAAAATAGAGCGAAACAAAAAAAACTTCCCTATGTATACAATCGAAAATGTAGAGAATTAAAAGAAATTGATGCACCAAAGGATACAGATCCAGCAATAAGATTTAAAAGTAAATCTGAAGGAAATTCTACTTTAAAAGACTTAGTACAAGGTGATATTGAAATAGAAAACAATACAATAGAAGACTTTGTAATATTAAGAAAAGATGGAACTCCAACTTATAATTTATCTACTTCAGTTGATGACCATCAAATGAATATTACTCACATAATTAGAGGTGATGATCATAAAATTAATACGTTTAAACAAATGCAAATTTATTTATCGATGAAGTGGAATTTGCCATTATTTGCGCATATACCCTTAATCCACACAACAGAAGGAAAAAAACTATCTAAAAGGGATAAAGCATCAACTTTAGACGATTATTCAAAAATTGGAATAATGCCAGAAGCATTAAGAAATTACTTACTAAGACTAGGATGGTCCTTTAAAGATAAAGAAATATTTACTGAAGAAGAAAGTATTAAACACTTTAATTTAGAGGGTATAGGTAAATCTCCATCAAAACTAGATATGAGCAGAATTTTATCAATGAACGAACATTACATTAAAAATATTGATGAAAATGAACTTTTTAATCAATTAACTAAATACTGTGAAATTTATAGAGAAAAGATATCTAATGAAAAAGGAGAAAAACTTAAATCCTCATTAGCATTTCTTAAAAACAAAGCCAAAACTTTAGAAGATATATACAATAATTCTAAATATATAATTCAAGATAAAGTTACTATTAATCAAGATGATTTAAAATTATTAGATGATAAGGCCAAAAAAATCATATCTGAATTCTCTAATAACATTTCAAAAATAGAAAAATTGAACAAAGAAACCTTAGAACCAATTATTAATTCTCTTATAAAATCAAATGAAACTAACTTTAAAGGTGTTGGTCAGCCATTAAGAATTATTTTTACAGGATCAAAATTTGGTCCTGGAATTTATGATATTATAAGTTCTCTTGGCAAAGATGAGGTCTTAAAAAGATTAGGAAATAAGATAACTTGATAAAATCGAAGAAGCTTCACCAGCAGAAGAAGTTTTTGATCTAATTTCATTTAATGTATTACTAAAATCATTAATTTGTTTATCAATAAGACTTGGGTTTTTTAAAAAATAAACAACTGATTTAAAAATTTCTTTAGAGTTACATTCATTTTGAATAAGTTCCGGAATTACTTCTCTGTTGTTAATTATATTAATTATATTAGCATATTTGATTTTTACTAAGAATTTAACAATCATAAAATTTAAGAAATTCATTTTATAAATTATTATTGATGGGATTTTTGCGTTACAAATCTCTAATGAAACTGTACCAGATTTAGAAACTGCAAATATTGAGATTGATAAAATTTGAGATTTAATATTTTCATCAGAAACAACTTCTATATTATTTAAGTTGGTATTTTTAATATTATCATTTATATAAGTTTTATTTTCATCAGTTGCATGAAATACAAAAAGATAATCATTATATTTATCATTCATTAACTTTATAAAATCAATTAAAATGGGCAAAAGTACACTTATTTCAGATGATCTGCTCCCTGCAAACAATGATATAATTTTTTTATCTTTTTTTATTAAATTAGATAAATCAGTTTTTGCTTTATTAGATTTTTCGAGTAAAGGATGTCCTACAAATGTATTATTAATATTTTCTTTATCAAAATATTTTTTTTCAAAATTAAATAACAAAAGGATATGATCTAGAAACTTTTTAAATTTTTTTACTCTTCCCTCTCTCCATACCCAAACCTGTGGAGCTACATAATGAATAGTTTTTATATTTGGATTGATTTTTTTAACTTTTTCAGCAACTCTTAGTGTAAAATCAGGGCTATCTACACTAAATAGAATGTCAGGTTTAAATTCTATTATTTTATCTACAGTTTCATTAATTTTTTTTTTAATTTTAAATAAATTCAATAGAACACTTGTAAAACCTATATAAGTCACTTCTTTAAGGTCATAAATTGATTTTATACCTAATGCATCTAAATGTACTCCACCAACACAAGAATATTCGATATCTGAATTATTTTTTTTTAGTTTGGAAATAACAGTTGAAGCTAATTTATCTCCCGATGGTTCACCTGTTAATACAAATATTTTTTTCATTTAACTGTAATAAACATTTTGTTTTTGTTAGCAAAATTAATGAATTTGCTTTTATCTAGAAATACATTCTGTTTGCCCTTTAAAACTATTCCTTTAAGTCCAATTGTTTTGCACTGTTTTAAAGTTTTTAATCCAACTGTAGGTAAATCAACTCTAAGATCTTGTTTTTTTTTAGGAAATTTTACTAAAACACCATTATTTCTGAGTTTTTTACTTTTACATTTTTTAAGCATTTTTTCTGTTCCACCTTGGTCTTCAATAGCAATAACTTTTTCATTTCTAACAATTGTTCCTTGGCTAAAGTTATATTTGCCTAATTTATTTAGTGTTGCTATAGCTTTTAAAATATCTTTTTTATCTTCTTTATTTGGTTTTGTTTCAGAATAATTTCCTTTTTTAAGTGTTAATTCAGGATTGTATGTTAACGAGCTTACAGTTTTTATTCCTTGTTGATTTAATATTAATATAATTTCTTTTAAAATAGCTACATCACCAAGCTTTGACGCCTTAATTATTCTAGGTAAGTAATAAATAGCTTTTAAATCTAATTTGAGTTTTGAAAAATTTGGTTTTGATACTTTTCCAGAAAATAATACTTTTTTGCAGTTATTATCTTTCAAAATATTAATAATTTTACCAAACTGCCCAACTGAAACAGAATGAGATTTTTTATCTTTTTTAAATTTTTTTGATTTAGACAAATCAATTATCAAATACTTTAATTTATTTTTCTTTATTTTTTTTAGAATTTCTATTGGAAAACTTGTATCTCCAAATATTAAGCCAATCATCTTACTCCTTAGAAAAAGGTGTGCAAATAGATCTCTTTTTGTCCTTTGTTATAAATTCAATAACATTCTTTACTAATAGGTTTTCTTTAAACTCACCGTTTAATTTACTTAAATTGTCTGTAAGATTTTTTGTAGCAAAGATCTCTTTATATGCTTCAGTAAGACCTAATATGTCTTTGTTTTCAAAATTAGCCCTTCTTAATCCAATCAAATTAAGGCCTTGTAGGTAATTTCTATTACCAATAGACAATCCATACGGAATAACATCGTGTAAAACACCAGTCATGCCACCAATCATTGCCATTTGACCTATTCTAGTGAATTGTTGAACTGCGGAATTTCCACCTATAACTACGTTATCTTCAATGGTCACATGACCGCCTAGTGGAACATTATTTGCTATAATTACATTATTTCCTACGTTGCAATCATGGGCAACATGAGAAGAAATCATAAACAAACAGTCATTTCCAATTTTAGTTATACCGCCACCGCCTGAAGTTCCTGGATGAATAGTTACGTATTCTCTAATTTTATTGTTATCTCCAATTACAAGTTGGGTTTCTTCGCCATCAAACTTTAAATCTTGTGGATCATTACCAATTGCAGCAAATGGATAAACTTTATTTCCATTTCCAATTTTAGTGTTTCCTATAATATTTACCTGTGAATGAACTATAGTATCATCTCCAATTTCAACTTTAGGTCCAATTACTGAATAAGCCCCTATTTTTGCTGAACTTGAAACTTTAGCTTTACTATCTACTATTGCAGTTTTGTGTATCATTTATTTTCTCTTATAAAATTTCTTAAACTTTTAGCTGGATAACCCATAACTCTTGAGTTATCTGGTATATCTTTAATTATACCACTTCCTCCACCTATCTGAACGTTGTTACCAATTTTTAAATGACCCGAAACACCAGCCTGGCCACCGATCATGACGTGGTTTCCTAATGTTGAACTTCCAGCGAATCCAACTTGACCAGCTATAATACAGTTATCGCCAATTTTAACATTATGAGCAATATGAATTTGATTATCTAAATAAGTATTTTTTCCAATTATAGTGTTGGACATTGATCCACGATCAATAGTAGCTCCACATCCTATTTCTGCATTATCATTAATTATAACGACACCAATTTGTGGGTATCGGTAATTTGACTTTTTATCAGAAAAAAAACCAAAACCTTTTTTACCAATCACACAGCCATCTAAAATATGAACATTATTATTAACTATAGTGTTTCTTATAATCACATTGGAACCTATAGAGCAATTATCTCCAATGATAACATTTTTTTCTATAATTGAGTTGTGTCCAATAGAACAATTTTTTCCTATTTTAACATTTTTACCAACTAATACATTTTTTCCAAACTTAACTTTTTTCTTAAATGAAGTTTTATTTATATCTATAGATGTTGTGTCAAAATCATCAGTTATTGAATCGGGGTAGAAAATTTTTGAAATTTTTGCTGTTGTAATTAAAACATTATCAACTATTATTTTATTACAGTTTGCTGGTAAATAGTTTTCTAGATTTTCTGTAGTAATACAAAAAAGAGCTTTTGTTTTAGACGCAAGATTCACATATTTTTTTGAATGAAAAAAAGTAATATCCTTAGATGCTGATGTTGATAAATCTTTAATATCATGAATATTAATATTTTTAAAATTATTAATATTTTCTAATCCTGAAAGTTTTAATAATTTATCAATTTTAAAAGGACCTTTGTTTTTAAAAAAAGGATTGTTCATTAATAGGTTTAATATCAAAATTTATATTAATTACTTATCAAGATTTATTGCTAATTATTTCCTATCAACAATTGTTGCCGACCACTGTGCATCAGCCATTTTTTTTTCATCTACAAACGCTTCACCTTTATACTTCCAAACTCTACCATGAGATCTGATAGCTTTAATATTTAATTCCAATTTACAATCAGGTATAACGGGATTTCTAAATCTAGCTTTTTCAACAGTCATCAAAAAAACTAATTTATTTTCATATTCTGATTTATCAATTCCAGCAGCTGTTAAGGCTGCTGCTGCTTGACCAAATGCCTCAACGATAAGAACACCTGGCATAACTGGGTTTCCAGGAAAATGTCCTTGTACAAAAATACTATCTTTTTTAACATTAACAATTGCTGTAGCAGAAAATAATTTTTTAATATTAATCAATTCATCAATTAATAACATTGGTTCTCTATGTGGTAATAGTTCCTTAATTTGATTTTTATTTAATTTTTCCGACATTATTCAAATTCAACTTTTTTTATTTTTTTATTTAACAATTTTAAGATATCATTTGTAACATCTAATTCAATTTTACCAATAACTATATTTTTTTTTCCTAATACTAAGGAAATTGAATTATTTTTTGAATATTCGGTTAAAATTTCATTGATATTTTTTAAAATTTTATTTCCTGAATCGTTTCTTAGTTTATTTAATTCCATTTGTTTTATTTTTTTATTTTCTTGATAAGATTTAAATTTATTTCTTAGCTCAGAAATTTTGTTATCGTAGTCTTCCTTTTTTAATATGTTTTGTTGACTTAACATTTTTTCTTCATCAGATTTGATTTCAATTTCTAATTTTTTAAATTCTTCTTTGTTTTTATCATTAACTTTTTTTAAATTTGCATTAACATATTTTCCAACATCAGATTGTGTTAATAAATAATTTACATCTAAATAAACTATTTTATCTTCTGCATATGAATGATTTGTAAAAATTATAATAAAAAATATAATAATAAATTTATACATTAAAAAGTTGTGCCGATATCAAATCTAAATGTTTCAGTTTTATCGGTGTCAGCTTTAGAAATTGGCACTGCTAAAGAAAAATTTAGCGGTCCTATTGGTGTAAACCAGTTTATAGCTACTCCTGTTGATGATCTAATTTTACTTTTATCTAAACTTTCATTGTAATCAACACCCCAAACATTTCCCGCATCAACAAAAATAGAAAAATCAACATTTTGTAATTCAGGTAATAGATTTGGAAATGAAGATACAAAATTTAGAGCTGAACCATAATTGCCACCTATGTATTCTCCTGAATCCAATGGACCTATTCTTCCTGACTTAAAGCCTCTAAGTTTTTTATTTGGGAGAAATACTCTTTTTGAAACTCTAACATCTTTGCCATTAAGAGAAGCAATTCCTCTAGCAAATATAGAAAAGTTGAACACAACAGAGTCGCTTGGTGAAAAAAATTTTGAATATTCTAATGCTGTATCAAGAGCGTAATCTTTTGAATACAACGGTACATTTTGATAGAAGGAAGTTTTGTAACCATCAGTTGGTTGAAAATTTTGATTTAATTTATTTAAAGATAATCTATAGTTAAATTCACTATCAAAATATGATCCTTTTTGAGACTTTTTGCTAGTAGAAGCTGTTGAGGAAGTTTTTAAGTTTTCATAATAATTCGAGAATGAGGGAGAAAAATAAATATCTTTAAATTGCTCATAACTGGTACCAAGACTCAATCCTGTTCTTGTAGTTTCGTAACCAAAATTAGACATTTGATCTATATTTGTACTTTCAATTGTTGTATTTAAACTCTTATCTGAGTTATTGTAGTTGGGATTGTTAATTGAGAATTTACCTCTAATAAATGTATCCGAAATATGAAAATTTGTATCAAGTCTTACTCCAGCACCACCGTAATTCTTTTCCGCAATACCAAATGAAAGTTGAGTACCGCTAGTACCAGTGCCAGCTCCAGCTGAAATTTCACCTGTGGGTTTTTCTTGAACGTTAATGATTATATTTTTTTTTAAATTGTCAGATGTGTTTTCAAGTTTAAAACTAACTTTATTAAATATATTTTTATATTTTAGTTCATTAATTGAATTATTAAGAAGAATTTCATTAAAAGGATCTCCTTCATCGACAAGCATTGCATTTCTTATTACATTTTCTTGAGTTGTATAATTTCCAAAGACTTTAATTCTATTAACATAAATCTTTTCAGATTCATTTATTTTTATATTTAAGTCTATCTTATTTTTGCCTATTATTTTTTCATTGTATTGAGCAGATATAAACTCAAATTGTTTTGATAAAGCAATATTATCTATTTCTTTTAAAATTTCTTCAATTTTTTTTAAAGAATAAATTTTGTTTTTTAATTTATCAAATATAGAAATAATACCATTAAAATTTTCCTGAGAATAATTTTGTGGCAACTCTAAAGTTGCGTTTCTAAAATAATATTTTTCACCTGCATTTATATTAAATATTAATTCAAAATACTCGTCATTAACAAGCTGAGCTGAAGAACTTTCAATTGCAACATTGTAATATCCATTATTTTTATAATAATTTTTTAACAAATTTTTATCTAACTCAATTCTTTTAATATCTAAATACTTTTTTTTTGATATAATTTTCCAGAATCTTGCTTCTTCAGAAACGATAATTTCTTTGAGTTTTCTATCTTTTAAAACTTTGTTTCCAATAAATTTAATTTTTTTTATTAAAGATCTTTCACCAAGTTCAATATCATAAATTAAATCAATTGTATTATTGTCATTTTTTAAATATTTTGAATCAACTTTTGCAAAGTAATAGCCATTGGTTCTTAAAATGTTTGTAATTTTTTCTTCATCATCTTTAATATATGTTTCAAAAAATGATCTTTTTTCTTTTAACAATATGTTTTCTTCTAAAGCGCTAAGTATTCTTTTGTTTTTAACACCATTAAAAACGACTGTTTGAATAATTGCATTTTCTACGACTTTTATTTGTAAAATTCCTTGATTTAGACTTAACTCTATATCGTAAAAGAAATTAGTTTCATAAAGTTTCTTTGTAATATCATTTAGATCATCAGAATTTACTTGGCTTCCTATATTAATATTCGAAAATACAATAATAGTTTCATCAGTTATTCTTTTATTTCCATTAATTACAAATTTTTTAATTTCTTCTGCAAACAATAAATTTGTTTGTAAAATAACAAAATATATAAGAATAAATATTTTTTTTATCATTAATAAATTATTCTATACATAGTTGTCTCGTTTTCAACCTAACTTCTTCTGATAAACTTATTATATCAGATATATTTTTAGGTTTTTTATTAATTAGATTCGAATATTTTTTAAATTTTAAAATTTTTATTAAAAACTTATTAATTTCCATAAAATTAATTTTATTTTTTATATATAGATCAACTAATTCATCATTTGCAGAAATTAAAACTGTTTCAAACAAAGTATTATTGTTGTTAATTTTTTTTAATATTTTAATAGAAGGATATTTAGAAAAATCTACTTTCTTTAAATTTAAATTATTAAGCAAATTTATATCAATTTTTTTTGTATGAATTTTTTTTAATTTTTTTTGATATATAGAATTAAATATTGGAATTTTCATATCAGTATCATGTGCTAATATTTTAATCTGGCCATTAATAAATTTAACTATTGAATGAATGTATGATTTTGGATGTATAAGTATTTCGAACTTTTTAATATTAATTTTAAATATTCTTTGTGCTTCAATTATTTCAAAAACTTTATTCATAAGTGTAGCAGAATCGATTGAGATTTTTTTTCCCATACTCCAGTTAGGATGTTTAATTGCGTCTTTAGGTTTAACGTTTTTTAATTTGTTTAATTTATAATTTAGAAAAGGACCGCCTGATGCTGTAATAATTACTTTTTCTACACTATTAACTGATTCATTTTGTAACAAAGACCATATAGAAAAATGTTCTGAATCAATAGGTATAAATTTTGTATTATTCTTAATTAACTTTTTTTCTATAAGGTTCCAAGCACATATAATTGACTCTTTGTTTGCAATTGCAATGCTTTTAGTAATATCAATTGAATTAATTGTTGAGTCTAAACCCGATAAACCAGATATAGAACACATAACGTAGTCGATTTTTTTTTTAATTATAGATAATTTTAATTCTTTAAATGAATTATAGACACTAATTTTTTTTTTAATAAATTTATTTTTAAATTGTAAAAATTTCTTTTTATCAAATATAATTATAGCTTTAGGTCTAAGTTTAATTGATTGTTTATATAATTTTTTAATATTTTTATTTGTTGATAGAAAAATAACATCAAAATCGTTTATATTATTGCTTATTATATTTACGGTATTTTCACCAATTGAACCTGTTGAACCCAAAATTCCAATTTTTTTTTTCATTTTATAAAATTTTTAAAACTAAATATGCAATTGGAAAAGCAAAAATCATACCGTCAATTCTGTCTAATAGTCCACCATGTCCTGGTAGAATTTTGCCTGTATCTTTGATTTTTGATAATCTTTTAAAATAAGAAATAACTATATCTCCAGTTTGACTTACTGTTGAAATTAAAAGTACCAATATAAAAGTTTTAGAGTTATAAGTTAAGCCATCAAATCCGAAAATATGAGAGTAATTAATAAAAAAATTTGTACAAATAATTGATAATAAATATCCACCAATCATTCCTGAATAAGTTTTATTGGGACTTAATTTAATTAGTTTAGGACCTTTAAATAATTTGCCAAATATGTAACCACCAATATCTGTTGAAACACATATTAATGTAATAAATAAAAAATTTACTATACCTGCGTTCTCAAAATTGTGTCTTAATGCGTAAGCTGTATAGAAAGAAAAAATTAAAAAAAAGAAACCTAAAAAATAATATACTTTTTTTTTACTCATCTTGTGCCATTCGTATGATGTAATTAAAAAACAAATCAAAATAAAAAAATTAAAGAAAAATGATCCTTTTATTATAAAAAAAAGAGCAAGAGTAATCAAAATGATAGAACTAAATATTCTTTTAATAAATTCTTGCTTCATTAAATATTGCCAAATTTTCTTTTTATTTTTTTAAAATTATTTAATATTTTATTATAATCTTTTTCGTTAAAATCTGGCCATAACTTTTTTTCAAAAAATATTTCAGAATAAGCTAGTTGCCACAGCAAAAAATTACTTAGTCTTTGAGTGTTTCCTGTTCTTATTAAAAGATCAGGATCGGGGATATGATGAGTAAACAAATATTTTGAAATATTATTTTCATTAATTTTTTCATTTTTTTTTTTAATTATATTAAACGATTGAATTAATTCACTTTTAGATCCATAATTTAAAGCTAAATTAATTTGTAATTTTTTGTTTTTAAAAGTTTTTTTTTCAGATTTATCAAGGAGATTATTTATTTTTTTTGAAAATCTTTTTTTTCCTATAATTTTTAATTTAATATTTTGTTTATTAAGATCAGAAATTTTACTTAAAAGAAAATTTTCCAATAAATAAAACAAAAAATTAATTTCTTTTTTGGGTCTTTTCCAATTTTCTGTTGAAAATGCATATAAAGTTAAATATTTAATTTTATTTTTTATTGAAGCTTTAATAATTTTTTCAACAGTTTTAAGGCCTTGTTTATGACCTAAGTTTCTAGATTTTTTGTGTTTAATTCCCCAACGTCCGTTGCCATCCATAATAATGGCGACATGTTTAATATGATTCATATTTTCATTATTTCTGTTTCTTTAGAAATAACTTTTTCATCAATTTTTTTTACTTGATCGTCGGTGATTGTTTGTATTTTTTTTTCAAATTTTTTCTCATCATCTTCGCTGATTTCTTTCGATTTTAATAATTTTTTTAATTCATCATTAGCTTCTCTTCTTATATTTCTTACTGAAATTTTACATTTTTCACCCGTTGATTTAATAAGTTTTTTCATTTCACTTCTTCTTTCTTCACTTAAATCAGGAATTGGCAATCTTATAAGTTGACCATCAATTTGTGGATTTAATCCTAATTCTGATTTTCTAATGGAAGCATCTATAAGTGACACATTGTTTAAGTCCCATACTTGTATATTAATCGCTCTAGCTTCTGGTGTAGTTATACTTCCAAGTTGATTGATTGGCATTTTTTGTCCGTAAACATCAACTTTTATAATATCTAACATATTTGCATTAGCTCTTCCTGTTCTTAAAGAAGCTAATTCTTTGGTAAAAACATCAAAAGTTTTTCCCATCTTTTCTATGTAGCTCTTTTCACTAAACATTAGTCACCAATCTTAATTCTATAAAAATCAACGATTTTTAAATCTTTAAAACCTAATTCTTCAATTATATCTTTAACTTTTTTCTTTGGTTCCATAACCCATTGTTGCGTCATTAAACTATTTTCTTCTTTAAATTTATTCATTTTACCAGAACTTATTTTTTTTACTATATCTTCTGGTTTTCCTGAGTTTTTTAGCTCTTCAGTCACTAACTCTTGTTCTTTATCAAGGATTTCTTTTTTTATTCCATTTATATTAATTGATATAGGGTTCGAGGCTGCAATATGCATGGTTAGCTGCTTACCAAATAAATTCATTTTTTCTGATTTTTCAGAACTATTTAATGTAGCAATAACTGCAAGCTTTGACAAATTATCTTTTACAATAGAATGTAAATAAAAATAATTATTTGAATTATCATGACAAAGAGTTTTGGCTCTACCTAAAGTTATTTTTTCACCTATTTTAGTAATCATCGCAACTAAATTTTCTTCAAGTGTTTTTTGATTTTTCATTTTTGATTTATATAATTTTTCTAAATCAGAATTTATAAAATTGTTTATTTCACTTATTTCTTTGACAAAATTTATAAAGTCTTCATTTTTTGCTACAAAATCAGTTTCACAGTTAACTTCAAGAACTGAAGTTTTTTTACTATCACCACTTAAAACAATTACACCTTCTTTAGCTTCTCTAGACATTTTTTTAGATGCTTTAGAAATACCTTTGACTCTTAGAATTTCGACAGCTTTATCTATATCTCCATATGATTCTTTTAATGCAGAACTGCAGTCTTTAAATCCTGCACCGGTGGATTGTCTCAATTGCTTAATTTTTTCTAAATCATTCATTTTGTTTAAAATTAATTTAAGGAATGATTTTCTTTTTTGACTTCACTTTTTTTTTCAGATTTTATTGAAGGTTTATCTTCAGTTGATTGAGGTAATTCTTTTTTAGCGTTTTCGATAGATTCTTTTAACAAGTTGCAATAAAGATCTATCGATCTTCTAGCGTCATCATTTCCTGGAATTGGGAAATCTATACCTTCAGGGTCAGAATTTGTATCTAAAATTGCAATTATAGGTATGTCTAATTTTATAGATTCTTTAATTGCTAACGATTCATAATTTGTATCGATTACAAATACTAAATCAGGAATTTTTTTCATTTCATAGATGCCACCTAGTGATTTTTGAAGTTTGTCTCTTTGGACGCTCATTTTTAAAAGTTCTTTTTTAGTAAAACCTCTATTTTCAGAAACTAAATCTAAGTTTAACTTTTCCAATTTTTTAATTGAATTAGAAATAGTCCCCCAGTTTGTAAGCATTCCACCTAACCATCTATGATTTACATAAAATTGACCTGTTTCTTTTGCTAATTCTGCAACTGCTTCAGATGCTTGTTTTTTAGTTGATATAAAAAGAATTTTTCCATTTTCAGAAATAACTTTATATACTTTCTCTAGCGCAACATTAATTAACTCTAATGTTTGAGTTAAATCTATAATATGAATAGAATCTCTTTTGCCAAAAATGTATTTTTTCATTTTTGGATTCCATCTTAATGTTTTGTGTCCTAAATGGACTCCTGCTTCTAACAGTTGTTGAATTGTAAGTTCTGGTATCTTCATATTTTTCCCGGTTATGCCACCACAATTATTTCCAATAAAGGACCGGAGGGTTGTTAAACCAAAAATTGTGTGCGTGTTAATTTATGAGGTATTTACAAATTAATTGATAATTAAACAAGAGTTTTTTTAACTAATTTGAGTAAGAATTCCACCTTTTTTGATTGAGTTTATTAAGTTTTTATCCACTTTCCTGTTATTTCGTAGCTTAAATACATATTTTTTTTTACCATCGTTAAATTTCAAAACTACGTTTGTTTTGCCATCTTTTTCTATCAAATTTAAACTAGAAATTTTGTTTAAATCGCCAAAAGATAACTCTAATTTAGAAATTGGCCTATCAAATATTTCTTTAATTAAAATAATTTTATTTACATTTATTCTTTTAAATCGATTTTCATCATTTGATAGATTTTTATTTAAAGTAATCAGTAATGAATTTCCTTCAATCAAAATATTTCTATTTGACTCTAGAACTTCAGAAAATATAAAAAGCTCAAATACGCTTGATAAATCTGTAAGTTTAATAACAGCATAGGAATTTCCTTTTGAAGTTTTTCTTTCTTGAATTTTTAAAAGAGTCGCTGCAATATTGCATTTATTGTTTGTGTCATCTAAAAGAAAATTTTTATAATTTTTAATATTGTAATCATTGAAAATTTCTTTATATTTATTTATTGGATGGTCTGAAATAAAAAAACCAACTGCTTCAAATTCTTTTGAAAGTCTTTCTTCAAATTGCCAATCATTAATGTTTAAAAGCAGATTTTCATCATTATTATTATCGTTCTCATTAACTTCAAATAAATCAATTTGATTTGCTAGTTTGTTTTCAAAAATATTTTTCGATTTTAATATTAAATTAGGCACCGAATTGAATAAAGATTGTCTATTATTATTCAATTTATCAAAAGCTCCTGACTTAACTAAACCTTCTAATTGAAGTTTATTTATATCTTTAGGATTTACTCTATTTATAAAATCGTTAATTGATTTAAAATTTCCATTTTTAATTCTTTCGTTAACAATATTTGAGATAGCTTCAAATCCTACGCTTTTAATTGATCCTAGGGCATAATAAAAATTTTCATCATCAGATTTAAACTCAGCAAAACATGTGTTAATATCAGGTCTAATTATTTGAATATTTAATCTTTTTAATTCTTCATAAAATTCACTCAATTTATTCTGATTTGAAATATCCATAGTCATTGATGCTGCAAAGAATTCATTGGGATAAAATTTTTTTAAATAGGCTGTTTGGTAAGCTATAATTGCATATGCAGCTGCATGACTTTTATTAAAACCATATTCAGCAAAAGGTTCAATTTTTAAAAATATTCCTGCTGCAACTTCTTTACTTATTTTATTTTTAACAGCTCCTTCAATAAATCTTTGTTTTTGTTTTTCTATTTCTGCTCTTTTCTTTTTACCTACTGCCCATCTTAGAATATCAGCTTCACCGGCAGTAAAACCTGATAACTTCTGTGCAATCTGCATAACTTGTTCTTGATAAATTATTACTCCATATGTTGGTTTAAGAATTTCCTCCAGTAATGGATGTAAATAATCTGGTTTTTGTTTTCCGTGCTTACAGTCATTATATGTAGGTATATTGCTCATAGGACCCGGTCTATATAAAGCTACTAAAGCTATAATATCTTCAAGATGGTTGGGTTTCATGTTGGTTAAAGCTTCTCTCATACCTGAACTTTCTAACTGGAACAACCCAACTGTGTTTCCTGATGAAAGTAATTCAAAAACCTCTTGATCATCATAATTAATCTCTTTAATTTTAAAATCTTTATTTTTTTTATTAATTAGTTTTTGTGTGTTGTTTATTACTGTTAAGGTTTTAAGGCCTAAAAAATCAAATTTAATTAGTCCAGAATTTTCAGCAGAATACATGTCAAATTGAGTTGATGGCAATAATAAATTAGACGATGAATCTTTGTATAGTGGAACAGAATCTGTTAATTTTTTATCAGCTATAACAACTCCGGCGGCATGAGTGGCAACGTTTCTATTAAGACCCTCAAGTTTTAAAGATAAATCAATTAATTTTTTTACTCTTGGGTCTTCTTTTATTAGTTTTTGAAGTCTGGGCTCATTATTAATACACTCAGTTAGGCTTTGTGGTCTTGAAGGGTCAAATGGTATCATTTTTGAAATACTGTCAACAAAACCATAAGGTAGACCGGTAACACGACCTACATCTCTGATTACCATTCTAGCTTTTAATTTACCAAAAGTAATTATGTGGGCTACGCTATCTTTGTATTTTTTATTTAAATATTCAAATACTAAGTCTCTTTTTTCTTCACAAAAATCTATATCAAAATCTGGCATGGAGATACGATCGGGATTTAGAAATCTTTCAAAAATTAGATTAAATTTAATTGGATCTAAATCAGTAATTGACAAACACCACGCTACAAGAGATCCAGCTCCAGAACCTCTACCAGGACCAACGGGAATATCGTTACTTTTAGCCCACTTAATATAGTCTGATACAATTAAAAAATAACTAGCATAATTCATTTCAATAATTATTTTTAATTCATGATTTAATCTCTCTTTATAAATTTCATATTTTGTCTCAGAGGCAACTTTATCCTTGGGAATTTTGAAAGTTTCCGATAATTTTTTTATCAATCCATCTTCGCTATAATTTGTTAATGTTTGATCGGCGTTACCACTTTTTTCAGAACTTATATTAGGTAATATTGGTTTAGATGGAAGTGGTCTAAAATTACATCTAAAAGGTAAATTATAGTTGTTTTCTAATGCTTCTGGTAAATCAGAAAATAAATTATTCATTTCATCAGTTGACTTAAAGTAATGTTGATTAGAATATGATAATCTATTTTTATCATTAAGATAAGTTTTTTGACCTATACAAATAAGAGCCTCGTGAGCATCATGCATAGATTTTTCTAAATAATATACTTCATGAGTAGCAAGTATTGGTAAATCAAATTTTTTTGATAAACTTAAATTGTAATTTTCAAAAGATTTTTCATTCTGATCATTATGTCTTTGGATTTCAACATAAAAATTATTTCCGTAAATTTTATTGATTTTATTATATATTTCATCAATTTCAGAAAATTTACCTTTGTTGAATAATTTTCCTATTAGGCCATTGATAGAACCTGACAGCAAAATAACTCCGTCTGGATTTTCCAGCAAAGATTCGAATTCACAAAAAGGATCTGATAATTTATTATTATCAAGATAAGATTTTGAAGATAATTCAATTATTCTCTTATATCCAATTTCAGACTTGGCTATTAAAGGAAACAAGCCAATTTCACCTTTGAAATTAAATAATATTTGCGTTCCTATTATTGGTTGTGACCCAGATTTAGATATATTCTCAGAAAACTCTAATGAACCACATAAATTAGAAGTATCTGACAAACCTACACATAGAATTTTGTTATTTTTACAAAAAGTTTTAAGTTCATCAATTTTTATTGCACCTTCACATATTGAATATTGAGTATGTATTTTAAGGTGATTAAAAGTTTTGTTATTTGATTTTTGCATTAATGGTTTTCTTTATTTTACCACTAATTAGTTCAATTTTACAATCTGCCATATTTGCAAAAAATCTATTATGGGTTGCAAATATTATTATTCTATTTTTATTTCGCAGTTTAATCAAAATTTTAAAAACTTCTTTGGCATTTTTAAGATCAAGGCTGCCAGTGGGTTCGTCAGCCAATATAATTTCGGGTGAATTAATCAATGCCCTGGCAATAGCAACTCTTTGCATTTCACCGCCTGAAAGTTCAGTTGTTAAGTGATTTTCTCTATTTGACAATCCTAATTTTTTGATTAATTTTTTTGAGTCAATTAAAGCTTTATTTTTATTTTCATCTAAAGATAATCTTGCTAAATATATATTTTCAATTGCAGTAAAATCAGTTAAAAGATTATTGTCTTGATAGATTATCCCAATTTTTTTTGCCCTAATGATGTCGTTTCTTGATATCAATGAATAATCAATTGTTTTATTAGATATTTTTAAAATACCTGAACTTGGCTTATCAATTAAAGAAAGTAAATTTAATAGCGTTGATTTTCCTGAGCCTGATGGCCCCATTAAAGAATAAATTTTTCCAGCCTTGAATGAAAAATTTATTTTATTTAATACTCTAATTTTCTTTTTAGAATGATAATTTTTTACAATGTTTTTTAGTTCAATAATATTATTCATATTTAAGTGCTTTTGCGGTATTCATTTTAGAAGCTTTAATGGCTGGATAAATTGAAACAATAGTTGTTATTACTATTGAACATGTAGCAATTATTAAAATTGAATTAAGATTTATTTCAGATGGCATTTTACTTAAGAAATATATTTCCTCAGGAAAAAGACTTATATTAAATATATTGCTTAAAAACTCTCGAATATTTTCTACATAAAAAGAAAATAGAACTCCTAAAATTATTCCAAACAAAGTTGCTAGTGACCCTATTAAAAATCCAACCATAAAAAAAATTTTCGCTATTGATTGATTGCTTACTCCAATAGATTTAAGTATAGCTATTTCTCTTGTTTTGTTTTTAACAAATATAGTTAGGCCTGAAATTATGTTAAAAGCAGCTACAATAATTATTAATGAAAGTATTATGAACATGACATTTCTTTCTACTTTAAGTGCAGAAAATAATGATTTATTTGAATCAGACCATGTGAAAACGTAGTAATCTTCAAAAATTTTTACTAATTTTTTTTTTATTACTTCAATCTTTGTTGGATCTTTTAAGTAAATTTCCAAATTTCTTTCTGCGGTTTTTAAGTCAAATAAACTTTCTAGATCGCTAAGATTAATAAATGCAACATTTTGATCAAAATCACTAATTTCACTATCAAAAATTGAATCAACTATATATGTTTCCTGTTTTGGCAAACTGCCAATTATCGTTTGAACTCCTGTTGGTGACATTATTAACAACTTGTCACCAATTTTAATGTCATAATTGTAGCTTAGTTCTTTTCCAATCGATATATAGCTTGAAATAAGTTTTTTATTTCCTTTAAAACTATCATTATTAACTACTGATAATTTTTCAAAATCTTCTGTTAAATATCCACGTAGCAATAAACCTTTTGTATAGTCTTTATTGATTAAAACACCTTCGCCACTGTTACTGTAAACAAATGTATCAGATAATAAATTTAACTCTTTATTTTTAAATAGATTTTCATCAATTGCATTTTCATAAGGTTTTACAACAGTATGAGCGTTAAAACCTACAATTTTTTCTACCAATTCCGTTCTAAAGCCATTCATTACCGACATGACTATAATTAAAACTGCAACACCAAGGCTAATTCCTATAAAAGAAAAAATAGAAATTACATTTAAAAAACCATCTTTTTTTCTAGTTTTTAAATATCTTAAAGCAACTTCTTTTTCTAATTGTGAGATCAATTTATTCTTTTTTATTTATTATAATTTTGGCTATATCTTCTATAGATAAATTTTTTGCATCTTTTCCAATTTCATTAAATTCAAATAAATCACCTTCAGATTTTTTACCCATCATAACTTGAAAAGGTATTCCTATTAAATTAAATTTTTTAATTTTTGAAGAAAAATTTTCATCAGTATCATCCATTATCGTATCAATTTTTTTTTCAGTTAAGTATTTATAAATATTATGTGCTTTTTCTAAATTTGAATTATCATTTTTATTTATTAGAGGAATAATAGCGCATTCATATGGTGAAACAGAAATAGGCCAATTCATAATTTCATTTTTAACATCATATTTAGCTTCTATAATAGCTCCTACTAATCTAGATACACCAACTCCATATGATCCCATTTTAACAAATTCTTTTTTTCCTTGAAAATCTACTGATGCATTCATTGGTTTTGAATATTTATCACCAAAATAAAAAATATGACCAACTTCAATTCCTTTTGTATGTAATCTAAAATCCTTAGGTACATTTTTCTCAAATTCATCTTTGTTAAATTTTTCGTCTGTAACCGCATAAAATTTTTCATATTTAGATCTTAGTTCATTTAATGATTCTTTTTCCAATTTTGTTTCATCGCTATTGACATCAAATATTCTTTTATCTGCGTAAATTTTACTTTCACCAGTTTCTGCTAAAATAATAAATTCATGAGATAAATTACCACCAATTGGTCCTGTATCTGCAGCCATAGGTATTGCAGATAATTCTAATCTTTCAAAAGTTCTTAAATAAGAAAGAAAAAATTTATTATATGAAAAGTTTGCCTCTTCATCATTTAAGTCAAATGAGTATGCGTCCTTCATGTAAAATTCTCTACACCTCATTATTCCAAATCTGGGTCTTAATTCATCTCTAAATTTCCATTGAATATGATAAAGTAGCTGTGGCAAAGATTTATAAGATTTTATACTTGTTCTAAATATGTCAGTTATTAATTCTTCATTAGTTGGTCCGTAAAGCATTTCTCTGTTTTGTCTGTCTTTAATTCTTAACATTTCTTCACCATAATCTTCATATCTACCACTTTCTTTCCAGATTTCGCTAGATTGTATTGTGGGCATTAAAATTTCTTGAACATCAATTCTATCTTGTTCTTCCCTAACAATTTGTTCTATTTTTTTCATTACTTTAAATCCAAGCGGTAACCATGAATATATGCCAGCGGAAGATTGTTTTATCATTCCCACTCTAAGCATTAATTGATGAGATTTAATAACTGCTTCAGAAGGATTATTTTTTAAAATTGGTATAAATGATTTTGAAAAGAGCATTTGTTATATTCTTATCACATTAATATTAGTTATTGGCTTTTTTCCAGTTTTTTCTTTTGCATATTTTCTGCATGTTTTTTTTAGTCCATCAATTAAATTTTGATTTTGTTTGGTGTTTTTTAAAGAAAATGTTTTGGTAAGTTTTAATATTTCCTCTTCTAATCCATCAATAAATTCTTCTTTTTCAAAAATAGGTAAACCTTTAACATTTACTATTGGTTTGCTATACAAAGTTCCTTTGTTAGAAATAATTAAAGTTAAGTCAACATATCCGTTATTAGCAATATTTTTTCTTTCTTTAATAAATGTTGAATCTTCTTCTATTGAAATTTCTCCATCGACACACAATCTGCCACTTGGAGCTTTATCATAAACGTGTGGTTTGTCGCCTGGAAAAATTTTTACTATATCTCCGTTCTCTACTTCCACGGGATACGGAATTTTCATTTCATAAGCAAAATTGATTTGTTCCTTCATATGTCTGTGTTCACCATGAACTGGGATAATTGACTTTGGCTTAATCCATTTATACATGTCCTTTAAATCTTCTCTATTTGGATGACCAGAAACATGAACAAATTCTGTTTCTTCTGTAATTACATTAATACCATCTTTTAACAGTTTGTTGTGAACATTATAATGTTTTCTAACATTACCTGGTATTATTTTTGATGAAAAGATAACAGTGTCATCTTTTTCTATAAATACATCTGGATGTGTAAAGTTTGAAATTCTATTCAATGCACCCATTGGTTCGCCTTGGCTTCCGGTACAGAGATAAACAATTTTATCTCGAGCCAATTTTTTAGTATCTCTAGGATCAAGAGGTTCTATTACATTTTGAAGATAACCACATTTTCTAGCAGCTTTATATATTCTTTGCATCGATCTACCAACTAAAGATATATGTCGGCCTATTTTCTCTGCACAAAAAAATACAGTTTCCATTCTAGCAACATTAGAAGCAAAAGAAGTAACTAAAATTTTTTTTTTTTGACGTGACATAACATTTAGCATATTTTTTCTGACGTCTGCCTCTGATCCAGCTCTTCCTATGCTAAAAACATTTGTTGAATCACATATCATAGCCATGACTCCATCGTCTCCAATTTTTTTTAGTTTTTCTTCATTAACTTTTTTACCTACTAAAGGGTTGGGATCAACTTTCCAATCACCAGTATGAAAAATAGTTCCGGCTTGTGTGTTAATTTTCAAACCATTCGGTTCCAGTATAGAGTGTGTTAAAGTTACAAACTCTATTTTAAAAGGATCAAGATTAATTGTTCCATTTAGTTTAACAATTTTTAAATAAGGAATTATATCAATTTTTTTTTCTTTAA